>Ga0364880_10266_pt1 | contig 25687 bp, 22 predicted proteins | sample ExccelJu500001D3_5_FD_206927 | JGI IMG/M metagenome (GOLD analysis project Ga0364880, IMG submission 206927) | Enriched cells from Trout Bog Lake Hypolimnion, Wisconsin, USA - BchlTB.July30.5000.01.D3 | ecosystem: Environmental > Aquatic > Freshwater > Lake > Hypolimnion/Profundal zone | place... | reverse complement strand
TTATTTTCCCTCACATTTAATTTGAACGTCTCGTCAAGTATATACGGTATACATCATTAACTAAACTGTAATATTTGATTATTCTGGGAAAGAAAATCAATTATTACATTTTCAAATCGATCCATTTTTGAAAATATTTTACCGAATTATCGGGATATTTAAAGACTGGTGTTGCAAATTGATGACTAGAGTGTTACCAGTGAAGTCGCCGCAACAGGGTGTTTTTCTTTTGCTGATGAGATTGCATTCTATGTAATATGTCATCGAGCGTTTGCACCGCTTCGATAATATGGGCACCCTTATTCAGCATCACGCATTCGGCACGCACCCCCATTGCCGCGTCAGTAATTTCAGCACGGCTGGGTTTGCCACTCTTGGATAATCCCTCAAGTACTTGGGTTGCCCAAATAACCGGCAACTGTGCTGCTTCGGCCAACCAAAGAATTTCTTCTTGCAGTTCTGCAAGTCTCTCATAACCGCATTCCACGGCAAGATCACCTCTTGCAATCATGACACCTATGGTGGTTGAATGCATTAATGCAAATAAAAGTTCAGGTAAGTTTTCGAAAGCGGCACGCGTTTCAACTTTAAGAACGATGCCCAGTTTATCGGCATCCAGACGTTGCAAGTGCTTTTGTAATAGTTTGATGTCTGACGGATTGCGAACAAATGAAAGTCCAACCATGTCGGCATGCTGTACGACAAAATCGAGATGTTCAACATCCAGCGAAGTCAGGCCATTTAAATCAAGCCTGCTATCCGGAAGATTGATTCCCTTGTTCGCCAACAGCTTTTCACCACCATCACGAGCTTGGGTAATTTCAACGACCATTTTGTTTTTACTGACGCTTCGAATGATTCCACCAATCCGACCATCATCAATCAAAATTCTTTCACCGGGTTCGACAGTAAGAAAGACTTCCGGCAAGGAGCACGCTATTGTGGCTGTGCGCGATAAACGCCCTTTGGCATCAAATTGTGCCGGCATCCCCGGCAGGGGCTCTTTCGTTATCGTCAGATTATCTCCCACATGCAAGCGTATCAATTCAGGCAAAGCGGGTAACAATCCAATATAACCGACACGCCCCACAGAGCGAGAATGACCATTAGGTAGCACCCTTATATGCTTGAGTTCTATATCAGGCGTGATATAGGTTGTTTGACTGGACTCAGCCCATAGACCCGATCCAATTCGGGCAGTCATCTTTAAGATGCGAGATGCCCCTCTTGCGTCCGTTAACTCGATGACATCACTCAAAGCGACTTTATCAAGCCAATCACCTTTTACGGGCAGACACGCATCCGCCGGAGCCGGACTGGAAGAGGTTTCGGATTCGGGGTACAACCAAATTCTTGCCGGTGCAACCACATTTCCAAAAACATCTCTTTGGGGTCTCCATTTGAGGACGGATGCTCCTTGTGCGATTTCTCCTGTACGCAACTTGGGTCCCCCCAAGTCCATCAATATTTTGCAATGCCTTCCTGTTTCCCGGCGTGCCAGCTTGATCTGCTCAATCATTCTAGCCCAAACCTCAGGTGAATCATGTGCACAATTAATGCGCGCACAATCCATTCCATGCACAAGCATATCCTTGATCAGAGAATAATCATCCGCCACCTCACAGGGTAGAGTAATCATGATGCGCACCCGGCGATGCGAGGGACTATTCCCAAATAAATTATGGGTATTACTTTCCAGTTTAGCTGCACCGTCAGCCTCTGGCAGCGGCAATATCTTTTCAGCTGAATTTTGACCCAATGCGCACCGCAAGAGCTCAATAATCGCATTAAGATTTGAAAATACATGTGATTCCATTCTGCCCAAGGATGACAGCCCGACAGAAGCCAATCTTTCCTGTAACGAACGAACGTCACGCCTCCTCAGCGCAAGGTAATGAACCAGATTGATTGCGCTAGAAAGATGCAGTGGGTTAACCCGTTTAAGTGTTTTTTCAGAAAGCAGCTCGAACTGTTTCAGTTCGCTCTGCAATTCTTCCAATTCCTGTAACAAACCCAGATAAGGATGTAATTCGGATGACTTGCCTAAACTTGATTGCTGTTTGCCCATAAATTGAACGATAGGATTGTTGCAAATAATTTTGAAAACAATTGTCACATTACATTCTAAATATCTTAAGTTACAAAAATATGACACTTCTTCAACAAAATATTTCCATAGCGATTTTTCATATCAAAGTTACCCTAATCGGTCGAGAATTATTTTAACAATTCACTGTAACCAATTCATGGTCTTAATCTCAATTGGGAATTGATAATGATTTAACCGTACTGAAATATTTCTGGAGTATTTTAGTGTCGGAAATCTGCGCAGTGAAACTAATAAGGAGAGTGCTATGACCTCTAATCTTGCTCCAGATGAATCTGAAATTAAGTGTGGAAGAAATCAGTATGAATAGCATACATTAATAAATATGGCACTGTACGAGAACGCTGATCGGTTAGTAATATTTGATGCTGATGGTACGACCATTGATGCATTTCATGCGATTGAGTTGGCCTTTATGCAGCATGGAATGGACATCGGTGATCTCGATCGTTTCCAAAAGCGTCGGAAATTATTCAAATTTCTCGGTGGCCTGAGAGAGTTTCCAAAAAACTTGCGCCATCAATTTGGAAAACAAAGTCGCATGCAACTCCTTGCCACTTTGACTGAAGTGTATCGTTACGAAGCATGTTTGTACCCCGGCATCGAAAATTTGCTGCGCGCACTATTGGCATGCCCGAACACTCGGGTCGGAATGATTACCCGAAATGTAACTATTGATCCGGAGACCACTCTAAAATACCTGTTTAAGCGCTTTGGAATTGATACGGGAGAGTTTGACTATTTTGCCTGCATCCCGCTTACTGAAAACAAGTCGTCACATATGAAACTTGCCAGACAAACCTTCGCCATAAATCCGGCGCGCTCATACGCCTGTGGGGATGAATACAGTGACTATCTCGCCGCCATTGAGGCTGGAATGCATCCGTTAGTTGTTTCATATGGCTTCGAGGATAGTGTTCGTTTGACCAAAAAATTTGGTGTACCGACCGAAATTATATCAACCTCGCCCGGAGAATTTTCAAGCAACCTGCTAAACGCTTTGAATCTAAGTTCAAATGTTAAGATCTCGGGTGTTTGATAGATATTGCTTGTCTTTATCTATGCTTTACTCCGCGCACCAGCACAATCGGCGAAAGCCGGTATCCAATCTATACAAGCCAGGCAATATCAACCTCTTCCTTCCATTTCGCTTTCCAGCAACTCAAAGTCCGGAGCGATCGCGGCAATTTCAGTTTTTCTTTGCTTTCTAATGGAGTGAACAACAAAAATACCTAGAATGATTAAAAGAACTGCAGACGAGCCAATCGTACCCAAGTCAAAACCACCCTTATCATGCGCTTTAGTTAGCAAATCACCTACGGTTGCCCCCAATGGGCGTGTCAGTATGAATGCTATCCAAAACAGCAGGATTTTCGAAATATTGGAATAAAAATGGGCGATGACTACAAGCCCGATCAAACTTGAAATAAGAAGAGCACCTCCTCCAAATCCGAGGCCAGAATCATCTGCCAGAAAATCTCCCAGCGCAGTCCCGAGCGTGTTCGAAAATAGAATCGCTGACCAGTAAAGCATTTCTACTTTAGTCGTTTTGATATTTACAACAGAGAGATCGCGTACAGTCAGTCGCCAAAAAGTCAGAATAACCAGCAAACTGGCAAGCAAAATGATTGAGCCATTCATATAGCCAAGCGCCAGAGTGCGATCCATATAGTCCGACATAGTTGTACCTGCCGTACTGGTTGAAATAATAACTGCCCAATACAGAAGCGGGTGATGCTTATTGGAGTTGAGTTGAACAATCAGAGTAATCAAAAAAACACTGATCAAAATAATAGAACTCATTGCATAACCAACCTTCAGGGTCATAGACAATAAGTCCCCTGCTGTTTCACCCAAGGTGGTTGCGCATATTTTCATTATCCAAAAGAACAATGTTATTTCCGGTAGCTTACTCATTCACGCTCTCCCTTCTGCTGCAGCTTCTTCAGTACTATTGCAATGAAACCACCAGTACAACAAAGCTGCCTGGAATTATTGTTGGCCTTGGCTTAGGTTGCTCTTTGGTTGCAGAAGGCGTCTCACCAAATGACGCAGTCACCAGATAGGCACGATGGCTCTCTGAATCATAAGCCATCGTTCTTGCGCCTTTTTGAGTGATTATATTTTGCGAAACTGAAAAGTGGTTGGGATCAATCTCTCTAACTAAAGTTAATGTTCCATCTCCATTTGAGCTAAAAGCAATCCCCAGGCTGGAATCGAATGCAGCCGAATCGGGACTATCACCGATTGGTACTTCTGAAATAATTTTACCCGTCTCTGAATCCAGAACGTCCATAATTTTATTGGAGCAAACCGAGAACAAGCGGTTATGCTTTCGGTCAATCGCCAATCCAGAGGGTTCGGTTCCACTGCCAAGATGAAAAGTTTTAACAACTTTATTTGAGCTACTGTCAATTTCATCAATTTCATTTTTATCTTCTATGTTGACGAAGATATTGCCTGCCTCATTACTTACCGCAAGCTCAGGTTTTCCAGGTAAACGAATTGTGCCAATCTCTTTGCGTAAAACGGCATCGATTACAGTAGCATTGCCAGAATGACCATTGAATGTAAAAATATGTTTCGATTTGGGTTCATAAAGAATCACATCCGGATTCATACCGGAAATATTGATCGTATTGATTACGCTCAGCGTAGTCAGATCAAACACCGTGACGGAATTACTTTTACCATTGCTGGTAAAACCAATGTTTAAATCATCTGCCAGTGCGATCCCATGAACACCTTCTGTACCGGGAATATCACCCAGGACGCTCCCTGAGTCGGCGTCGATAACCTGAACATGGGTTGATCGACTAATAAACAGCCGATGGTGTTTTGCATCAAACGTGAGCAGATCCCATTTCCCTTCACCACCCACATTATATTGGTGAACGAGTTTGAAATTGCTGTTATCAGAAGGTTGGACTGAGTAGGCAATATGGCTACTGAATAAACAAACAGTAATAAAGATGCGAATTAAATATCCAAGAGACATCAATTTTCCTTAAAAAGATTCGGAATCGCCCGTAACGTTCAACAACTCTGAATTATATGTATTGCCAGCCATTTTAATAAATTTCTGGGCTAAATCATTTTAGACCGCAATACTTAAGGAATTATTAACTGTAGAGTTAACCAACACAAAGGCATTGAAATTGCCCGTCATTGGAAACAAATAGCCACTCCTGAAAAACGATAAATGCTGCCTCAAGTCTTTTAGAAAAAGCTAATTTTTGCAGGGTTTGCAGAATTGATCCTGCAATGTTGCGATAACGGCAATGGACTCAGGGCTGGCCAAGCTATAAAAAATGTGCTTCCCTTCGCGGCGTGTAGTGACTAAACCTTCCTCGCGCAGCACACCCAGTTGCTGGGATAGCGTCGGTTGACAAATATCCAGCGACTCCTCCAGTTCTCTGACGCAACTTTCACCTTCTGACAGGCGACATAAGAGCAATAGCCGGTCTGGGTTTGCCAATACTTTGAGGAGTCCGCATGCGCGATCTATTGAGGCACTGAGGCTTTTAAAGTCGATATTCGAATTTTTAATTCCCATTTTAGAATTCCAGAGTGTCGAAATTTATGCTTGACATAATACCATATAACATTATATTATTTTATATAATATTAATTGTTAAACTATAAATACCGCTGCTTGGCTAGATTTGAAGACAATTCTATTTAGGGAGCTCCTATTAATTAAATGGAGATAATCAGGATGAAATTTATAGACATCATAGGCATGAGTACCCTAGTTTCGGTGATGTTCATTACTCCCAGTTCTGTTGCTTATGCGCATCCTGTTTCGAAATTGTCTACTCAGGTAATCCCCTCTTCCGAAATGAGTAGCTTCGAAGGGATAGTGGAAGCAGAACGGCAAACAGTGATTTCCGCGCAAGTATCCGGCGCCATCGTAGAAATTGCCGTCAAAGCCGGAGATCTGGTTAAGGCAGGACAACTACTGATCAGGATTGATGCTCACGCCGCCACACAATCCGCCGCCGCAGGTAAAGCGCAGGTAACCTCAGCGCAGGCTTCTTTAGACTTGGCACGCAAGGAACTTGATAGACAGAAGCAGCTATTTAATCAAGGCTATCTCAGTCAAGCTGCACTGGATCGGGCAGAAGCACGATTCAAGGTCGCTGAAGCTGAGGCCCATGCTCAAATGGCACAGGCTGGATTTGTAGAGACACAAGCCGGATTTTATACGATTCGTGCACCTTATTCGGGTGTAATCGCTGAGCTTCCTGTTTCGCTGGGTAGCATGGGAATGCCCGGACAGCCTTTAATGACCCTATATGATCCCTCTGCAATGCGTGTGACAGCGATGGTTCCACAATCGGTAGCCAGTCATGAATTGTCGCCCTCTCAAGTCAAACTGGAGATTCCCGGACAGGCAGAGAGCCAACCACTGGCTCCCACCCGGATCAAACTCATGCCCAGTGTCGATGCGGGGTCGCATACTGTGGAAATTCGCTTCGGTTTACCTGCCAAGCTTGTGAATGTGTTGCCTGGCATGTTCGCCCGGGTATGGCTACCGGCTAAAGAGCAGGCAATTAAAACTATCCAAATTCCAATTGCAGCGCTGGTGCGCAGGGCAGAAATGAACGGAGCCTATGTGCTTGATAGTAAAAATCAACCCTTGCTGCGCCAAATTCGCATCGGACGAGTATCTGGCGGAACAGTGGAAGTGCTCAGCGGAATCGGCCCGGATGAGCAGGTGGTTCAAGATGCCGAGTCTGCGCTTACGAATCAAGCGCACTGAGGCAGACCATGAATAAAAAAATGGGTATAGCCGGCAGACTGGCTGCTTTCTTTCAAAGTGCGCAGATCACTCCGCTGCTTGCACTGGTGGCTGTGTTGCTCGGGGTATTTGCGGTGCTGGTCACCCCTCGCGAGGAAGAGCCGCAGATCAATGTCACCATGGCCAATGTGCTGATTCCTTTTCCGGGAGCCTCGGCAAAAGATGTCGAGCAAATGGTGGCCGCCCCCGCCGAACAGGTGCTATCGCAAATTCAGGGAATCGAACATGTCATGTCAGTATCACGCCCCGGCATGGCGATCATTACCGTGCAATATAGAGTGGGGGTTCCCCGTATTGAGGCGTTGGTTCGCCTCTATGATGTGGTTAATTCCCATGCAGACTGGTTACCTGCCGGTTTAGGTGTATTACCCCCCATTATCAAACCCAAAGGGATCGACGACGTTCCTATCGTTACCCTGACGCTCTACAGCAAAGAAAACGAAACCGGTGCTTATGATCTGGAACGCGTGGCGCACAGCATCGAATCGGATTTGAAGCGTGTTCATGGCACACGCGAGGTAGCTACCGTCGGTGGTCCGGGTCGTGCGGTGCTGGTGGAAATTGATCCGGCCCGCATGAACAATGTGGGCATGACAGTGAGTGATTTGCGTACAGCCTTGCAGTCGGCTAACCGAGGTTTGCCAGTCGGCGATCTACTCTCGGCCAATCATACAATCGCACTCGAAGCCGGAGATTTTTTCAAAGACGCCCAGGATATCGCCGATTTGGTCGTCGGCGTTCGTAATGGACGCCCCGTCTACTTGCAGGAAGTTGCCAAGGTACATAACGGACCATTGCTGCCCAGTCGTTACGTATGGTATGGCGAAGCGAGTCAGACAGGAGTTAAAGAATATCCGGCCGTGACTGTGTCTGTAACCAAGAAGCCAGGTGAAAACGCCATTGACGTGGCAAATGCCGTGATGCAGCGTGTTCAAACGCTAAAAAATACAGTCATACCGGCCAATGTACAAGTTGCAGAAACGCGCAATTATGGTGAAACGGCGAATGACAAAGCGACCAAGCTGATTGAAAAATTACTGTTCGCCACCTTATCGGTGGTGGCGTTAGTGTTCCTGGCGCTTGGCCGCCGTGAAGCGGCCATTGTGGGAACGGCTGTCATCCTGACCCTGACGGTGACTTTGTTTGCCTCATGGGTTTGGGGGTTTACGCTGAATCGGGTATCCCTGTTTGCCCTGATTTTTTCGATCGGTATCCTGGTGGATGATGCCATCGTGGTAGTTGAAAATATACATCGTCATCAGAAGCTGTTCCCTCGAAGATCACTCAGAGAAATTATCCCCGGAGCCGTTGACGAAGTAGGAAGCCCGACCATACTCGCCACACTCACCGTGATCGCGGCACTTTTGCCGATGGCATTTGTTTCCGGGTTGATGGGCCCCTACATGAGCCCGATCCCGATCAATGCAAGCATGGGAATGCTACTCTCACTCGCTATCGCTTTTATCGTCACCCCCTGGCTGGCCAGAATCTGGATGAAAATGCCCACGGTGGGTGCTGAGCCTGCGCATGCCAAAGGCATGGCTGCACGGATTACGCCCCTGTTCGAACGCATTTTTATGCCTTTGCTGGATGATCAAACAGGCGGACGTAATCGAAGTCTGCTCGGAGTTGGCATTGCCGTTTTGATAGCAATCTCTCTGGTGCTACCCGCCACCGGACTCGTATTGCTCAAAATGTTGCCATTCGACAACAAATCGGAATTTCAGGTGATTGTTGACATGCCGGCCGGCACGCCTGTGGAAAAGACAGCGGCGGTACTGCATGAAATGGGCGCTTATCTGGCTACCGTTCCTGAAGTCATCAATTATCAGGCCTATGCGGGAACAGCTGCTCCTATCAATTTCAACGGACTGGTTCGCCAGTATTATCTCCGCTCCGGGGGGGAAGTCGGTGATCTTCAGGTGAATCTGGTGGATAAACATCACCGAAGTGAACAGAGCCATGCCATTGCCACCCGGTTGCGCCCGCAACTGCAACTGATCGGCCAGCGTTTCGGCGCGAATGTGAAAATCGTGGAAGTGCCTCCCGGTCCTCCTGTTCAATCGCCTATCGTGGCAGAAGTGTATGGCCCGAATGCCGAGGGACGCCAAAAGGTGGACGTTGCTGTACGCGCGGTCTTTGAGAAAACCGCCAATGTGGTCGATGTGGATGATAGCAGCATAGTATCCGCCCCCAAAAAACTGCTGCTGGTTGATCGGCGCAAGGCTGCGTTGCTCGGTATTTCACAGCAGGCGATTGCCACCACTCTGCAAACCGCATGGTCTGGTGAAGCCGTGACATGGTTGCATGACGAAACCAAATACCCGGCATCAGCCTGGATACAACTACCTGGCGATCTTCAGGGAGATCTCAACAGCTTATTGCAGTTGGGCGTGCGCGCTGACAATGGTCGACTGGTTCCCTTGCGTGAGTTGGTCAGCATTTCCGATACCGTCAGAGAACAGCCTATTTATCACAAGGATTTGTTGGCGGTCAATTATGTGGTTGGCAACATGGCCGGTAAATTGGACAGCCCGCTGTATGGCATGTTTGGCATGCGTAACGAGTTGCTGGCAATCAAGACGCCGGATGGTGGAAAACTCACCGACTATTTTATCTCTCAGCCGGAAGATCCCTATCGCGGCTATGCCCTTAAATGGGATGGCGAGTGGCAAATTACCTACGAAACCTTCCGGGATATGGGCGCGGCTTATGCCGTCGGTTTGATATTGATCTATCTGCTGGTGGTAGCGCAGTTTGGCTCTTATCTGACCCCACTGATTATTATGGCACCGATCCCGCTGACCATTATCGGGGTCATGCCGGGTCATGCCTTGCTTGGGTCGCAATATACCGCCACCAGCATGATCGGCATGATTGCGCTGGCTGGAATTATTGTTCGCAATTCCATCCTGCTGGTGGATTTCATTAATCTCCAAGTCAAGGAAGGCATGCCTTTCAAGCAGGCCATTGTAAGCTCGGCTATTACCCGAGCCCAACCAATTTTGCTTACCGGGCTGGCTGCAATGATTGGGGCATTCTTTATTCTCGATGATCCGATTTTTAATGGCCTCGCCATTTCGCTGATCTTCGGGATATTCGTGTCCACCATGCTGACACTGGTGGTGATACCTACACTGTATTACGCAGCGTATCGAAAACAATACTCTGAGAAACTTCGATTGGGAGAGCAACCATGACATCCTGGCAATGGGTACGCGTTATAGCCGGCACTTTTATTCTGTTTTCACTCGGTTTCGGCATACCGGGTAGCCCACTATTTTTAAGTACTTGGTGGTTGGGGTTGACTGCCTTCGTGGGCATCAATCTTTTGCAAAGTGGATTCACGCGTTGGTGTCTGATGGAAAGTATGCTGAGGAAATTCGGTGTACGGGGAGAGGGTAGAAGACCATGAAAGTAACTTATCCAACCCAAGCGGCTAGTCTGAAACTGCTGATTGTTTTACTCGTTCCGATGATTGCAGTCACTTCAGCCAGTGCGACCGACTTGATGGAGGTATGGAGAGCCGCTCAACTGCATGATCTGGATTACAACGCCGCAATATCCGAACACAAGGCAGGATTGTCGAAGCAGGATGAGGCCAGCTCGCTCTGGCGTCCTACCGTTCAGCTAACCGGAACCGCAGGCAAGATGACCAGCAACACGGAAACTCAAGGCGCACAGTTCTCTGCACCAGCACCACTGGGTATGAGCAACGGTGTCGCTTTCAATACCTCAGTCAGTAACGGCAACCTTGAGCGTTGGGCCGTTTCAGCCAAACAACCGCTCATCAACAGCGATCGTTTGGCCCAAAACCGCCAATTAAATCTGAATGTTGAAGCTTCTGATCTTGAATGGCAGGTTGCACGCCAGTCATTGATTTTACGTAGCGCAGAACGCTATTTTGATGTCGTGATGGCGCAGGAATCTTTGCAGGTTTTACGGCGTCAGGCGGAGTCGATCAAGCAGTCGCTTGGAGAAATCAAAGCACGCTTTCAGCTGGGCGATGTCCCCATCACCGATACACATGAGGCCATGGCACGCATGGAGACAGTTGAAGCCGGCCTGATTTCAGCCGAGTCGGAACTGCAATTGAAATTGGCAGCGCTCTCAGATGCCACTGGAATACCGCCGGAAAAGTTGACGGTCATGAAGCCGACCGGAGAACTTCCTTCAGCAGGAAAAAACCTGAATGAATGGCTCAATGAAGTATCACAAAACAATCCGGAATTGCGCATGAGTCAAACACGCTTGGAAATCGCCCGGGAAGAGTCCACGCGCTACGGTGCACTTGCTTCCCCCACTCTGGATCTGGTGGGTGAAATATCGCACGATCATTTGTCCGGCTCGGGTGATTTTGGTGCAGCCAGCAACACCGGCCGAAATGCCCTGCTGGGTGTTCAACTCACGATCCCGCTTTATACCGGTGGCTATCGTAACGCACGTCAGAATGAGTCGGTTGCGCTTGCTGAAAAGTGCATGAATGAATATGACCGGGCACGGCAGCGGGTTGCACTCCAAACTCGCTCGGTCTGGTTGGGGCTGACCTCCGGTATTAGTCGAGTGACTGCTTTGGCTGCTTCGCTCAAATCGAGCGAGGCGCGGCTCGCGGCTACCCGCTTGGGAAATAAGGTGGGAGATCGAACCACGCTGGATGTACTCAATGCCGAGAATGACGCTGCGAATGCCCGGCTATACTGGATGCAGGCACGTATCGCTCAGGCAATGGATCGACTCCGTCTGGATGCGCTCGCTGGAAAATTGGAAGAGGGGCAGTTACACATGATCAACGGCATATTGCAATCGGATAGCTCAGAGAGTGGCTTGGGCAATCAGCCCTCGCCGTCAAGTTTAATTGTAAAAGAGGAATCTGATTATGTACCGACTCACCCTTGATGATAGCAATCAAATTCATGTGCAATACAAAAACCATCGCATCTCCTATGGTCTAGACGGAAGTTTGCCTAATCCGCTGGAGGCGACTTATGCAGCTCTCGCAGGGTGTGCAGGGGTATACTCACGCAAAGCTTGCAAGTTACTGGGTATTGCTTCAGAAGGAATCGAGATCAGTTGTAAACCGGTGGTTAAAACTGGCGGTAATTTGTTAGTACCCTCACGTTTCGTGACTGAAGTAAAATTTCCGGAACGAATCACCTCTTCTCAACGCCAAACTATTCTGAATGAAATTTCACGTTGTGCGGTCAAACAACTTATTCATGAGGGCCCAACCATTGAATTTTTAGCCAAAGAAACGGCTTCTTTAGAATAATTTTCGAGTCTAACGATCATGGCAAGTTTGCCAGCCCAAATTAATCAAACTCGAGATACATGTGCCATATTTTATAGAAAATTCAATGGTTGCTACTTGTAGCCACCTCGCTGTCAGTGAATATACCGAAGAACTCCCGATCCATTTCCAGCAAGTGATGGACAATTACTTTTGAGAAGATGAATTCTACCAGCTCACCCAATCCCCCCTCCCCCGTCTCTATCGACTGCTGACGGAGTTTCAAGGCCGATTCAAGGAGTGATTTATGCCGTTCAGCGTGAGCTGATGCGCCTTCGTAACCAAGGCTAAAAAGTACCGATTCCTCATGAGCGAAGTGTTTTGTTAAGTGCGTCAGCAGAGCATCCAGTGCTATATCAAATTGGCTCTGATCGACATTTGACTTGATTCGATTTTCCAGAAGAATGTTTGCAAGACGAAACAATTCACGATGCTCTTTGTCTATGGTCGGCTCTCCACAGGCGTAGGCATCTTTCCAGATCAGGCTAATAACTGCATCCCTCTCAGAACAAGCTTCAATACCATTTAATGAAGCGATGCGGTTTCGTCCCTCAGACTTAGCCTTGTAAAGCAAACGATCTGCTATCGCCACGGCATCCACCGGCGATTTTGTTTGTGAGCAATCTATAGTAGCCACTCCCATACTGACAGTGAGGTAGCTTGCTGTACTGGAAGCACGGTGGGGAATATTCATTCCAGCCACATCGGCTCTGATCTTTTCTGCGAGAATAATTGCCCCGTCATAATCTGTCTCAGGCAAAATTGCTGCAAACTCTTCTCCACCATATCGTGCCGCCAATTCCGGAGATCGATTTATATATCTCTGGAATACCTCGGCCACTTTCTTGAGGCACTGATCTCCAATAACGTGTCCATAAGTATCATTTAAAGACTTGAAATGATCAATATCCAGCATAATCAGGGACAGCGGCGCTCTGGATCTATGCAATCGGGCAAATTCAATCTCCAGAACTTCATCAAATCTGCGACGATTAGCCAAGCTGGTCAGGCCATCTGATGTTGCCAATAATGCCAGATGGTCATGTGCATCGGTTAGAGACTTGAGGAGATCTTCTTTCTCAAAGGTTAATTGCCATGTATTGCGTTGCGATTGGTTGAAACGTTTCGCAATGCCGATCATGAGCACCAGAAATATGGAGCTATATATCGCTAATACGAGTTCCGCCATGTTCCCGCTAAATGCTAAAACAAAGATCATAGGAAAAATTGCAGGAAGTGAAAAAGCAAGAAACGCGGGGATAAAAGCGCCAAGCATTAAGACTGCCCCCATTACCATAGCCTGAATGGCGGTAATCGTAACCACCATGCCAATAGGAGAAGCGTCTTTTATCATAAACCCTCCAACTCCCCAAGCCAGACCAGACAAGCCAATGGTCATTGCGTAACGGTATGTTGCCTGCGGATCAAAACCTGACGACTCTATTTGGGTTTGACATCTGTGGACAAACCAGACGCGGATGGCGATTGTCGCAAAAACCAGACATAGCCAAATCATAACCAGATAATTTTGGTTTGAACCAATCAGAGAAATGGCAACCAGCACACTGCCAATTGCGCTGCCTATCAATGGAAATGGAGAATTGAAAATCAGCTGGCGAAATAAAGCTGCATCTATGCGCTTTTCTAATCCCACGGATAAGAACATTATGATTACAAATTTAAAGACATGAGTAACTTGCTTTAGCACTTCCATGTCATATTAGAATTCAATCGCGTAATCTAGCACACAGGCAGACCGGAGTCGACCCGTACGAGAATTGAATGTGCGGCCCAGAATCGGGCCGACTGGGATCGCTATAAGTAGTTTGTGTTTACTGAGCTACCATAATTGTCCATTTTTTTGGGGTTGGGTATTTTTTGATTATTACCATACAAGGCTGAATACAAAATCCTTTTTTCTCGTGGTGTCGCTTCGTAATATTTGTCATCCTCCATTTTTTGTAAAACTTCATACATCACCTCGTAGTTGTTCCTGATGCCCATAAATGCTCTCCCATAGCGTAGTTAACCGCAGGCGCAAGAGTACAAACTTGTCCCCGTCTGGAAAATAGTCTGAAATGGGAATTTTTAATCAGTGTTTATCTGATGCCAATGACTTCAAGCCGTTGGCAAGATTCAACATTAACTTTGTTTTATGTTGAGGTTCGACCACGCCATGTGCACGGATTGAATCTTCACAGAATTGGGCGACTTGAAAGTGCTGAGGCTGTCATGTCGGCACGACAGCCTCAAAATGGCGACGCATGTAATTAAGCCTTCAAATTACCGACCTGAATTTCATTCAGATTCTTAGTGAAACTTGATCAGGCCCCAGCCTACGGCGGTTGTCTTCACTAAACTGAGTACAGCCTTGAAAAAAGTTTCGCCTGAATAGTCCGACTCATAAGCTTCCCAGTTAAACTTATCCTTGTTTTGATCGTCATTTAAATGAAGAGATGCAAAGTCATTGGGCTCAACTGAATAAAGCAGGCCGTGGGAGTAATATTGCTGAGTTTTCATCGCTGTGCCTCCTTTAAACGAATTGAATTGAATGGTGTATATAATATATACGGTATTTACTTTCTACGCAACTAAACCATAGTTTATATTTTCGGGCAGAGCTAAGCTTGATTAACTTGGTGGTTGCGCCCATCAGGTATTGCATGCACTCGTCGAATACATCGATAATTAGAAACGTTATGTACGCTCGACACGTATTTGAGGGGAGTTAACCAGCCAGATTCGTTTGACATGAAAGTGCTATAGTTCAGTGCGTCAGGTTACTATCCTTATTGAAGATGCTCGGCTTTTATTTCTTTGGTAACTTTTACTTATAGCTATGAAATCCATATTTCGAGGTGCTGCTTACCCGCTAATCATTATTGGTCTCACTGTCATCGCCAGTATTTTTTATTGGGCGAGACTGCTTGACAGCCAAAAAGCTGAAATTGAGGCCGCTCGCCACCTCGGAGAATTGCAAGTCGCACAGATCAACCAGGCTGTTGATCAACAAATGGATGCCACGCTGCGAAGCGTAGATATTGCACTCAGGCATTTGCGGAACGTCTATTTACATAATCGCAAAGACCTCAATCGCTCGGTGCAAGATGTGCTTGCTGCCTACCCGAATAAAATGCTTGATTACGTGGTTGTAATCAGGGCGGATGGTTATGTGGCCTATTCATCAACTGACCAGGCGGGTGCCAAATCAACGCACGTATTTTTGGGGGATCGTGAGCATTTTCTGGTTCATGCGAAGAGTAATGAAGATCGCTTATTCATTAGCAAACCGATCATTGGACGTCTTACTGGAATTGAGCTGGTTCAGCTTACGCGCCCGATTTGGGAAGGTAACCGTTTTGTAGGTGTGATTGGCATTCCTTTGCGACCGGATTACATTTCAAAAAATCTGTGGTCTTTGCATATTGATCAAAATGATGTCATTTCCATCCTGCGTGATGATGGAAACTTTATTTCCCGTAGTCGAAATCTTGTGGCGGCACAGAAATTGAAGATGCCCGATGATCGCCCTTTTATGCATTCGCACCCAGGCGAACATGGAGTATTTCGTAACTTTTCTGTTATCGACAAGATTCCGATGCTTTTTTCATGGAGGCACCTTGCCTCATGGCCCGTAATTGCCGTCACAGCTATTGATGAAAATTCAGAATTAACCGGAGTCCTCAATAATCAGTCTGCCTCAAGAAAACGCACATTGTTAGCCATAGCCTTATTCTTATCATTCTCGATTTGGGTATCGGCTTTATTTTCACGAATTAGTCGAAAGAGCCATGAGCTTTCTCTAAGTGAAGCCCGTTTTCGCAATCTGTTGGAAAATGCCCCTAATGCCATGGTTTCGATTGACCCCGGTAATGGCCGTTTGATGCAAGCGAACCAGATTGCGTTAAAAATGTGGGGCTATGGAATAGAAGAATTCCTGACTAAGACCAAGGATGACATAACCTACCCTGATGACTTGGCTGAATCCCAAATCCGCAACGAGCAACTGGCAAACGGAGTGTTAGACACCGCCCGTTTTGAGAAACGCTATCTCAAAAAGGACGGAAGTTATTTTTGGGGTGAAACATGCGTCTCTACCATGAAAGATGACACAGGCAAGGTCAATCTATTTATTGGCAGCACCATCGACATTACAGACCGCAAGAAAACAGAACAAGCTCTGAATAGAGAAAGTGCGAAAAATCTTGCGCTCTTACTCAATGCCAGCGATGGGATTCACATTCTCGATATAGAAGGCAATGTCATAGAGGCAAGCAACTCATTTTGCGTGATGCTTGGTTACCAGCATGACGAGATGATTGGAATGAACGTGCGCCAATGGGATGCACAGTTCAGCGATTCCGAGTTACCCCAAGTGATCTGTGAACATTCCAACAGGCAGACTCAATTTCAGTTCGAGACTACACACCGCCGCAAAGATGGAAGCATTTTCAATGTTGAAATCAGCGGGATTCCAATATTGTTGGATGGAAAAACTGTGACGTTTTACTCCTCGCGTGATATCACAGAACGTAAACGTACTGAACGGATATTGAGCGAGTTATCGGCACATTTACAAGTTGTGCGCGAGGAAGAAAAATCCAAATTTGCGCGGGAAATTCACGACGAGCTAAGCGGGACGCTGGCTGCGCTCAAGATGGATGCAAGCTGGCTGGCAAGCAAGATACCCGCAACTACGGCCATGCTGCCTTTGCAAAATTGTGCCAAATCCATGGGCAATCTGATTGAAAATGCTGCGGTAGCCATGCGCCGGATAATTACTGACTTGCGTCCACCTATGCTGAATGAACTCGGCCTGATAGAGACGTTCAAATGGCAGTGTGCTGATTTCCAAAAGCGTAGCGGTATCAAATGCAAGATTACGTGCTTCGAGACAAAAGACCTAGACTGCAAGGACAGTCAACATTGCGAGCGCAATTTTGACGGGATGCTATCGATTCACCTGTACCGTATCTTTCAAGAAACATTGTCAAATGTGGCTCGGCATTCGGGTGCAACCAGTGTAGACGCAGAATTCGAAGTCGGAAAAAACGAAGTACGTCTTTCGGTCAGGGACAATGGGTGCGGTTTACCGGAAAATTATCTCATTGCCCCTACATCCTTCGGCATACTCGGCATGCATGAGCGGGTTGGACAGTTGAACGGAAAGATCAAATTTGACAATCACCCCGGTAAAGGACTTACCGTGACCGTCATATTACCTATCTGACCCCTTTTATTAAAGCAGATCACATTGAGTTAAAAATGCCCCAATCAGCCCACAATGTGCCGGTTCACCGCCTAGCAGTACGTGTACGCGAGATCGCGCAATTGTTTAACTCGCTGGACCCGACACCGTTCCTGAATAAGGATCTTGATCCGGGAGCCAACACTTTCATAGAGACCTGGGCGTCTGTCTACCCTTCCCATAGCCGCTTTCATATCACTATTCACCTTGAATTGTGGCCGGAAGATGGCGATCCAACTGGATTGCTTACGGAGGCGATTCACAACCATTTCTCCTACAAAGCAGAGCAAACCCGCAAGTCACTAAAATATTTGCTGTTACAGGGCCGCATGAGCTTCGCCATTGGGATCGTGTTTGTCTCGTTGTGTCTGCTGGGAGCTAACTCGATCAGTCATCTCGGCGATAATGCAGGGTTTAATATTGCGCGCGAAAGTCTCACAATAGTGGGCTGGGTTGCGATGTGGCGCCCGATGCAAATTTTTCTTTACGACTGGTGGCCGTTGCAAAAACAGATACACCTTTACCAGACGTTGAGTCGTGCACATATCCAGGTGATACAGGGAAAGTAAAGCTAACTTTGCGAGCCTAGCGTGCTGACGAAGAATTCCAGTTCATTAGTTGCCAATTCGGATATTGCCCAATAATTCATACCGCCCGTCACCCAATGGATCAAATGGAAACCTTGCCGATTCTGCGTCTGGGGAGTTGCCACACTATCCGTACCCGGCCAGATATAAAGATTGATAGGATGCTGGTTATGCCGGTAGACAAGCACTGCAACAGATCGTCCATCCAGATAGTCCAACCGCCCCCCCACCAGGGGAAACCCTTGAGCGGCAAGGTCAACCACCGGCGGTGAGAAATTCAGTTTGCCGTTGAACCAGGGTTTTACAGTGTGCTTGTCTGTTGAAATTACATCCGACAAGTGTTCTACCTGTAATGAACGAACGTGGCTTGAAACCAGCTCTTCCGTGAGACGTTCCCGAGCGGAAGGTAGCGAGAGATATAAACTTCCGCTCCAGACCACTGCCAATAATGTCGCCATCACGGCACCCGCATTTAGCCAACTAAAATTCCAGCCTTTGAAGCTGCTGTGCTGCGAGCGATTCCGGGGCAAGGCAACTTGAATGCGCCGGACGAGATGAGCGGGTGCCTCAAAATAGATGGCATTTTTTTTGAGTTGCGCACTGGCTGATTTCTGAACTTCCAACTCGTGCCGGCATTCGGAACAACTACCAAGGTGGTTATCCACTGCAATCGTATCCGAGATACCGAGTTCTTGATCCACATAGGCAGGTAGCAGCTCTATAATTTCATTATGATCCATCATGCATCCCGATTTGTTGACGATAGAATTTCTGCAAGTTGCTTGCGGCCCCGCCCCAGTCGAGACATGACGGTCCCTATCGGTATCCCTATGATTCCGGCAATTTGCTTATAAGACAGATATTCCACCTCACGCATCACCATCACCTCGCGAAATTCCACTGATAAAGATTCCAATGCATGTTGCATCTGTCGTTGACTATCTTTCTGTATTAGCAAAGATTCGGGGTTGTTGTCGGCAGACTGTGCAGTCGCGTAATTGTCACTCTTGATGCTATGCAACTCTTCTTCAAAAAGGGTGCTTTGGGCTTGTGTTTTATTCTGCTGATACCAAGTGTAAAAGGTGTTACGTACGATACCCAGCAACCATGCACGCCCATCTTCGCCATGAAAACTATCGAAGAACTTGAACGCCCGCAAATAAGCCTCCTGCACCACATCCTCGGCATCCGGTTGGCTGCGTGTAAGCCAGCGCGCCAAATTGAAAGCTGAATTAAGATGCGGTAGCACCATTGCTTGAAAACGTTGTTCTTTTGTGGATGCTGTCATTCGACTTTTCCATGTCTCATCCTGCATTACCCGCGATGCAGGAAATTTATTCCCGTAATTACAGCTTGGATTGAAATAAATTGCAATCGGCGATGGGAATAAAAAATGCGCCCCGCAGGTATTGCAGGATGAAGGGGCCAATTTCTGGCTCCAATCATCAGGAGGCAATCATGGATATCAATACTAACCGTAGAGATTTTTTGAAGATGGTCGGCCTTGGGGGAATTGTCTTTGCCTCAAGTCTTGGACCTTGGGGGCGAGCGCTCGCCGCAGCGGGTCAAGATTTCTCCTTCGTGCAGATGTCAGACAGCCATTGGGGATTCGAGGGGCCGGCCAACCCCGAAGCGAAGAACACGTTGAAACGGGCTGTCGCCGCAGTAAACAGCCTTGAGCATAAACCCGATTTCATTATGTTCACCGGTGACCTGACCCATGGCACGCCGGATGAAAAATTGCGCCGGCAACGCATGACCGAGTTCAAGGCTATCGTTGCAGAACTCAAAGTCAAGGATGTGCGCTTCATCCCGGGCGAAAACGATGCCGGACTTGATAATGGCGAAACGTACAAAGCCATGTTCGGAGCGAGCAATTATAGTTTCGATCACAAGGGCGTGCATTTCATCGCGCTTGACAATGTCTCGGACCCTAACGGCGTGATTGGCGAATATCAGTTGCAATGGCTGCATGATGATTTGGCAAAACACGATAAAGAACAGCCGATCGTCGTATTCGCTCATCGTCCCTTGTTCGATCTCTATCCTGCATGGGATTGGGCGACCAATGATGGTGCCAAGGCAATAGACATCCTTACCCCCTACGAGTATGTGACTGTGTTCTATGGGCATATTCATCAGGAACACCATCAGATGACCGGAAAAATCGCTCATCACTCCGCCGAATCTTTGGCGTGGCAGTTTCCGCTTGCCGGTTCACAACCGAAGAGATCGCCCGTCCCATGGGATCCGACTCATCCGTTCAAGGGGCTAGGCTACGCCTCAGCACAGTCTTCTGGTAAAGGGTTCAAGCCAACCACGGTGCAGATTGGTTGATCAATCAATCACGCGCTGGACACAGCGGGTTCCATAGCATCGGGATGAATACCCCGCATCCGACGCTGATGCATCTATTCTGGAGGAGTAATACCATGAATGTGTCAAAAATTTTCACAGGGGCACTCCTTGGAATCGGGCTACTCGCCACAACAACAGGGGTACGCGCTACCGATGCTGCGTCAATCGAACGCGGCAAATATCTTTACGATGCAGCGGACTGCTACAGTTGCCATTCCGGGCCGAGAGGGGGGGCCAAAAATAATGCAGCAACTTCGGGCAAACTCAAACTCCCTTCGGGCGGCCTCGGACTCGACACGCCTTTTGGCACGTTCCGCTCTCCCAATATCACACCGGATAAGCAATACGGCATTGGTGCCTGGAGTCAGGCCGAGTTCAAAACCTCGTTACGTAGCGGTATCGGACGTGAGGGAGAGTACCTTTTTCCGGTTTTCCCTTACACCTCTTTTACCAAACTCACTGATCGCGACATGGAAGATCTATACGCCTACTTCATGAGCTTGCCGGCGGTGCCGTTGCCTAACAAACCACACGAAGCAAAACCGCCTTTTAACTGGCGTCCGCTCCTGATATTCTGGAGAACTTTATTTTTTACTCCCGGAACGATCAAGGCTGAACCGGCTCGGGGAGATGTCTGGAATCGGGGTAATTATCTGGTTCACGCCGTGGCACATTGTGAGGAGTGTCATACGCCGCGCAATTTCCTGGGCGGACTCGATCTCGGACGATCCTTCTCCGGGAATATTGGTGGCCCTGACAGGCAGAATGCGCCGAATATCACTTCAGACGTCAAGACAGGTATCGGTAGTTGGTCGATAGCAGATATAGAAAATCTTCTCAAGACGGGAATGACACCCGATTCGGATCTTATAGGATCGGGTATGAGGGCAGTCGTGCAGGGAACGTCAAAGCTTACCGATGCCGACCGCTATGCCATGGCACTCTATCTTAAAAGCATACCGCCGATCCACGTCGACCTTCCGCCGCCTAAATTAGCTGCCCAAAGTAAATGACGCTTTAATAACTACCGCTTAGTCTCTCAACCCAACCTTTGACTTCTTGCTTCATACAAACATATTCCTGCGCTAACTGAAACATTCAAGCTGGATACACTGCCCATCATGGGAATACTGATTAGCTGGTCACACGTTTCTCGGGTTAGACGGCGCAAGCCCTCCCCTTCAGCTCCCAGTACCAATGCCAAAGCACCGGTATGCTTGAAATGGTTCAGATCGGTCTCGGCTTCGCTATCCGCTCCCACGACCCAGATATCACGCTCCTGCAGTTCGCGCAGGGTACGGGCAAGATTGGTTACGGTGATGTAGGGGACGGTTTCTGCGGCACCGCAGGCCACCTTCTCTACCGTGGCATTCAGGCCGACCGCACGATCTTTCGGGGCAATAATGGCATGGGCACCGAAAGCATCGGCACAACGCAAACAGGCTCCAAGATTATGCGGGTCTTGTACACCATCCAGCACCAGTAAAAGCGCGGGTTCAGTCAAGGTGTCCAGTACATCATCCAGATGAACTACTTTAAGGGCGGCATCCACTCTGGCTGCGACCCCTTGATGGCTGGATTTTCCAGCCATTCCATCCAGTCGCTTGCCATCCACCGGGACGATGCGCACGCCACTGGTTTCGGCCAATTTGAGGAGGTCACGAGCTCGGGGATCCTTGCGTTGCGAATCCACATATATTTCCAGCACACTTTCGGCGTGCTGGCGGATGCGGGCGGTAACGGCATGAAAGCCGTGGATGATTCTAGTTTCAGCCATATTGCGTGTTCACTTTCAAATAATCTAATTGCGTTTCTTTTTAGGAGCTGCTTTTTGAGAGACAGCTTTCTTGTTCGGGGTTGCATTTTGAGATACTGCCTTCTTTTTCGGAGTGATATCCCCCCACGCCCCAGCCTTGGCAATTATTTCCGGGGCGGTCTTAGTTTCGTTTTCTTTGCTCTCGACACCTTCCAGCATGAAATCAATCTTGGTGCTTTCCATATCCACACGCACCACTTTCACCCGCACGCGGTCGCCCAGACGATAGCGCTTTCCGGTGCGTTCGCCCAGCATCTGGTGTTTGGTCGGATCATAGTGGAAATAATCCGTACCCAGTTCCGATACATGCACCAGTCCTTCAGTATAAATGTCGTCCAGCGACACAAAGAGTCCAAAACCGGTTACCGAGGAAACCGTCCCATTGAACACGCTGCCGAGATGATCGCGCATATAGAAGCATTTTAGCCATGCTTCCACATCGCGTGTAGCATCATCGGCACGGCGCTCGGTCAGTGAACAATGAATGCCCAATGCATCCCATTTTTCATGGGGCTTGTATTTTTTTCCGTTAAGCACTGCTTTGATAGCACGATGTACCAGCAAGTCGGGATAGCGGCGAATAGGGGAAGTGAAATGCGCATAAGCTTCATACCCCAAGCCGAAATGGCCGGCATTGTCTGGGCAATAGCGCGCCTGACGCAATGATCGCAGCATTACGGTTTGCAACAATGGGGCATCAGGGCGGCCTTTGATTTGTTTGAGTAGCTTGGCGTAATCACCTGCCTGGGGTTCATCCCCTCCCCCCAGCTGCAATCCGAACTCCTTAAAGAATTCACGCACAGCTTCCAGTTTTTCCGGGGTTGGGCCTTCATGCACGCGGTATAGCACTGGATGTTGATGATCACGCAAAAAGCCTGCGGCACACACATTGGCGGCAAGCATACATTCTTCGATCAGCTTGTGCGCTTCATTGCGCACCACCGGCACAATGCGGTCGATTTTGCCGTTCTCATTGAAAATCATTTGCGTTTCGATAGTCTCAAAATCGATTGCGCCCCGCTTTTCACGCGCTTGCAGCAGCGTTTTGAACAACGTGTACAAATGATTAATATGCGGCAACACGGCAGCAAATTGCTTGGCCGCCTCCCCTTTTGGATTGGCCAGCATGTCGGCTACTTGGGTGTAGGTCAGCCGTGCGTGGGAAAACATCACTGACGGGTAGAAACGATATTTTTCGATATTGCCCCCGGAACTGATTTGCATATCACACACCATGCAAAGTCGCTCGACATTGGGGTTGATCGAGCACAGTCCGTTGGACAGCTCTTCCGGCAGCATGGGAATCACCCGACGCGGAAAATACACTGAATTTCCACGGTTAAGCGCTTCCTTGTCCAGCGGATCGCCGGGTTTTACATAAGAGCTGACATCGGCAATCGCCACCACCAACCGAAATCCGGAATCAGCCGGCTCGCAGTACACCGCGTCGTCAAAATCACGCGCGGTTTCACCGTCAATGGTGACGAGCGGCAGGTGGGCAACGCTCTCGCGTCCTGTGTAATCCTCCGGTGCAACAACAGGCGCAAACTTCTTGGCCTGCTTTTTAGCCTCGGGCGGAAATTCATTCGGTAAATCGTGCTTGCGCAAGGCAATCTCGATTTCCATACCCGGATCAGCATAATTGCCCAGTACCTCGACAACGCGGCCGATGGGTTGCGCATGTTTACTAGGCTGCTGCATAATCTCCAACACCACCACCTGACCAACCTTGGCACTGCTACGCTCGCTGGGTGCAACCAGGATATCCTGGCTGATACGCCGGTTTTCTGCCACTACAAATTGAATACCATGCTCCTCATACAACCGTCCAACCAGACGAGTCGTTCCATGTTCCAGCACTTCGACAATACTGGCTTCACGCCGGCCTTTCCTGTCTAACCCGCTCACACGCACCATCACGGTGTCGCCGTGCAAAGCCTTGTGCATTTCTTTTGCACTCAGCACCAAGTCGGCACTACCATCTTCGGGGATTAAAAAACCGAAACCATCCGGATGTCCTTGCACCTTACCTTTGATCAGATCAAGCTTGTCTACCTCGCAAATGGCCCGCTTGCGGTTACGCATAATCTGCCCATCTCGCTCCATGGCACGCAGGCGACGACTAAAAAGGTCTTCTTCATGCGGCGCAATTTGCAGCACACTGCATAAATCTTCTTCATCTATCGGAACCCCTTTTTCAGCCAGCAGTTGCAGGATAAACTCCCGACTAGGCAAGGGATGTTCGTATTGATCGCGCTCGCGTTCCAGAAAGGGATCGAGCTCGCGGATATTTTTTTTCTTGTTTTTCATTGACACAAAATCCTATAACGATTAAATTACGCGCCCTCAGCAGTGCCCAGATGGCGGAATTGGTAGACGCGCACGGTTCAGGTCCGTGTGCCGCAAGGTGTGGAGGTTCGAGTCCTCTTCTGGGCACCATTTTTCATTTAAAATCAAATAGTTAGTAAAATATCTTAAAGTAAATTCTTAATTTAAATCAGGATTTTACTGTCTGTTTCACGAATTTTCTTGTATCTTTTTGTAAACTTTGCAGCAACAAGAAAAGTTCAGTTTGATTTCGGCTAGATCAATTCCACAAATAATATAAGCACGCTAATAACTTTTTATATTATCTCATACTAATAAGTGCAACTGTATTTCTTGGCAGATGCTTCCGTGCGCTCACATAGTCTTTTTGGACTATATGTATTTGTAGCCAAGATAGTTAAACTTCTTCTTGAGGGCAATGAGTTGTCTGCTCTCACCTCAGCAGATGTGCGGTTAAAGAATCGCCCATCTTTTTCAGATTTCTTAGGTACATTTTTGCAAAATAAATCTACTATTTTCTGAGTGGTTAATTACTAGATAAGGTGATTTCAAGTGCCAGGGTCAAAAATTAGCGCTGCCATGATTGCCCATAGGGGTTGGGTTGTACGATTCAAGAAATCAATTCTGGGTGTAACCATAGAAAAGTATGATCTTAGCCAAGCTAGCGACGATACGATCTGTGATTTCGGACGATGGTTGTATGGTGAGGCAAATGGTATCTTACCCTTCGAGCAACACCAACAGCTCATTCAACAACACAAATCTTTTCATGAAGTTGCTGGAAAGATTGCCAAAATGATTAACATTCGAGAAAAAGCAGATGCGATTTCCCCCTTGCTTGAAGAATTAGACAATCAGTCTAAACAGCTTGTGAATTTATTAATGGCGTTGAAAAAGGAGATTGATAGCTCTCTAAAAGACTGATTGCGATATCCTCAACTCGATCTACCTATAGCTGAGGAGATTTATTGGAGGAAATACTTTCCTCTCTCCGTTTTGCTTTGCAAGAGTCACATAATTTGCTGTTGGCCGCCCTTGCTTGTGCGTGAGCAGCAATCCAGTCATCATAATTGTTCCCTATATTTCTTTAGAAAGGCAGTTGAGTGCTTTATCAGGTACTCATTAATATGCAACTGAAAACAGGAAGAACAC
>Ga0364880_10262_pt1 | contig 25838 bp, 19 predicted proteins | sample ExccelJu500001D3_5_FD_206927 | JGI IMG/M metagenome (GOLD analysis project Ga0364880, IMG submission 206927) | Enriched cells from Trout Bog Lake Hypolimnion, Wisconsin, USA - BchlTB.July30.5000.01.D3 | ecosystem: Environmental > Aquatic > Freshwater > Lake > Hypolimnion/Profundal zone | place... | reverse complement strand
ACGCCCTCTCTCGCACTCTCAACAAAGGCGTGAACGGACCCACCATGTGCTCCTGAGAAGTTGGTAGCGCTCGGAAAGGTGGGTGTCACATGCTACTTCTACGGCATCATCTCTGCTTCACAATGAGTTGTGTCGCATACGCGTTGCTTGGCGCCAAGGCATTGGAGGCCCAAAACCCCATCTCGCCTAACAGTAATCAGATCCTCGTTGTTTGGAAGGCCGGTTCGCCTGCTTCAAACCAAGCTCCAGACAGCAACGTTCCTCTCAATCTCGAGCGCAAAGCCGAAAGCATGGGACTTCGGCTTCAGGTTCGTGCGTTTGCCGGAATCGAATTTGCGCAAGAATTCCGAAATGCTCTCGCTGCGCACCAGGAACCGGACATTATTGCCATTGAAAACGCCGCTAGCATCGATGGGCCACCAAACAATCCGGGCGTTGGAATTGCATCTGATCCAGACGTGCGCAAGAGACTGATACAGGTAAACGGCTCTCTGCAGGATTTGGCCGGAATCCGGGGCGGCCGGCAGTTCCTCATTTCTACCTCGCAGCACGCTCAAGCTGCCAGGAGCCTCGCGCTTCGGGCGCCTGACTGCGATGTGTTGTTTGTTGCGCAAACTCCCGTGCCACCTGAACTTGAGAAAACGGCTGTGGAAATTGCGGATGCCTACCTGCGCACGCCTACAGAGATGAAGGACTATAACGATACGGATCGACTGACTACAGAAAGTGTCCGTTGGGATTCAGTGAACGCCCGCGAAACGAGGACGTGCGGCTATTGGGGAAACGATCGCCTGGCCTTTGTATCCCTGGTTTCCGTGTTTGAGCAAGAGGATCCCCTCAGGCAGCCCCCTCCGAGATCGCTTGCGCACGGCCCGCTGATCGGACAGATGCCGATCCTTCTGGTGCTGCGCAAGCAGGGCGCTGGGTGGCGACTTCTTGCTGCCAGCTCCAACCCGATGCGGAACGATGCTTTCTTGTTTCGAATCCCGGGAATCTCTATGGAATTGCATGAGTCCGCGATGGAGAATACCGGCCCAGCGCCGGCACAATTGCTTTCTCCCGAAGACGGCCATGCTCCCGTACCGGATGCGGGTCAGCGATTTGGTAACTTCACATGGCAGCCGAGTCCATCGGGCAATGTCGTTACACAGATTGTGGAATTTGCATACAAGAACGACGATTGGCTGTACTTCATGCCCACTCAGAACTATGCGACGCCGGATCAGCTGTCGGCGGGCAAGGTCTCGCAGGGCCCAGGTGAGTGGAAGTGGCGCGTGTGGTCGATCTCCGACACCGGCGCGATTGCGTTCTCCGACTATCGAACGTTTCGCCAATAGGCTCGATCACGTTTGCGGATTCTCAGCAAGCCTTCGGCTGACAAAGAACCTGCGCTAGTTCTCCTGTCAGTCCGTCGGCGACGGAGAGATAACGCTGTCTCGTCGGATTCTGAGCCTATCGTCGCCCACTCGGAAATTGGCCGTTTCTGCAGCGCTGGTTCGATCTGTGGATTCAAACTGACCCGCTACCGGATTTCTGCGCTAGTCGCGTTCCAGGTACCAGGGAATGTTAATCACCACAATCCGCCGGTTGCCGCGCATCAGAAGAATGACTTTGAGCAGGTCGGCGCGGCGGTTGTGCAGCAGGTTCTCCCACCAGTGGCTCACCACCAGCTCCGGCACCAGCACGCAGACCTTGTGGAAACTGGACTCCCGCTCCGCCGTCAGAATGTAATCGACCACCGGCGCAAGAACGTAGCGAAAGGGCGATTGCAGGATTTCCAGTTTGGGCACGCACCTGCCCGCCGCGCGCAGCGGAGCAGCCACGTCTTTTTCCCAATCGATTGAAATCTCGTCGCGCTCCTCGCCGGTCTGCACGTGCAGGCAGCGAATATCGCTTGACATGGAGAGCGCGAACGACAGCGCCTTCTCCGTAATGCGGCTCCAGCGGTCGATGGGGATCACCACGATGGGCTGGGTAATGGTGGCGAGCACAATGGGCCGGTCCAGAGCGGTTTCGCGGTCCACGCCCACATAGTGGCGCTTGACGGCGCGCATCATCAGGATCATGACCACGACCAGCAGCGCCGTGATCCATGCGCCGGCCGCGAACTTGGCCACTAATACGACGAGGGTGGTGATGCCGGTGGCGACGGCGCCGAGTCCGTTGACGAAGATGCGGCCGCGCATGTTGCCCTGGCGCCTCCAGTGCATGACCATGCCGGCCTGCGAAAGCGTGAAGGCCAGGAACGCACCGACGGCAAAGAGCGGGATCAGCCGGTCCGTGACGCCGCCGAAGACGATCAGCAGCAGGGCGGTGAGAACGACCAGGACATAAATGCCCCAGGAGTAGAGCAGGCGCCGTCCGCGCAGCAGAAAGACGTGGGGCATGTAGTCGTCGAGGGCGATGACGCGGGTGAGGCGGGGAAAATCGGCAAAGGCGGTGTTGGCGGAGAGAGCCAGAACCAGCAGGACGGAGCCAATAGTGACGTAGTAGAACGCGCCGTGACCCATGACCGCGCGGGTCAGCATGGAGAGCACGCTCTCGTAGCCCGGGCCGTCGGGATTGGTGGCGCCGATGCCGTATGCGCGACAGAGCAGAGCAATGCCGGCCAGCAGCACGGCCAGCAGCGTGATGATGATGGTGAGCGTGATCTTGGCGTTCTTGCGGGTGTCTTCGCGGAAGGCCATGACGCCGTTGCTCACCGCTTCCACGCCGGTCATCGCCGTGCAGCCGGAAGCAAAGACCTTGAGCAGCAGCCACAGGCTGACGCCAGCCGTGGCCGCGGGAATCACGGGCAGCGGCGTGGCCGGAAGGGGATGGCCCGCGCTGTGCAGAACGTGCCAAGCGCCAAAGCCGATGACGACCAGCAGCGTTCCGGTGAACAGATACGTGGGAATCATGAAGACCACGCCGGTGTCGTGGACGCCGCGCATGTTGATCAGGGTGAGCAGGGCCAGGACCAGCAGGCAGAGCGCGAGGGTGTGGGGCTGCAGCGACGGGACGGCGGAGATGAGCGCGCCCACGCCGGCCGAGATGCCCACGGCGGCGGTAAGCGTGTAGTCGATCATGAGGGCGGCGGCGGCCAGAAGGCCCGCGCCTTCGCCCAGGTTCTGGCTGGCCACCGTGTACGAGCCGCCGCCCTGGGGATAGGCGTCGATGGTTTGACGGTAACTGAAAAAGACGATGATGAGCAGGCCGACGATGGCCGCGCTGACGGGGACGATGTAATGCACGCCCACCAGGCCCAGCGGAATCAGCAGCGTCAGCGCGGCCTCCGGGCCGTATGCCGCGGAGCTCAAGGCGTCGAGGCCGAAGACGGGAATGCCGGCGACGGGGCCGATGTGCTCGGCGCGTTCTTCGCTGGTGGCCAGCGGCCGTCCGAAGAGTACGTTCAGTACGCGTGAGGATAAGGCCATAGGGGTTATGAACGACCGGCGGCGGTGGAATGGGCAGGGAAACAGCCGTCGAGGGAATTGTCTCATGGAGTGCAGTTTTCAGTTTTCAGTTGTCAGTAGTAAGTTGTCAGTGGCCAGTGGACGGATTTGGTTCTTTCCTCTCCTGAAAGCGGCGTGCTAGACTCCGGGTGCTGCAAAATGCCCCGCTTTCCAGGCTGGCAATTTTTTGCGTTGCGGGCTGGATCCGGCGCGCAGACTCAGAGGTTCAGGAGACGATCGATGAAAGACCTGGTATCCGGTTCAACTCCGCATTCTGCCTTGTCCCGTCGCAACTTTCTGAAGGCCGCGGGAGCCGCGGCGATGCTTCCTGCCGCAAACTCGTGGGCCGCCGGGCGGGCCGCCGCTTCTGACCGGATCACGATTGGCGTGATCGGCTGGGGCGAGATTGGCCCGTCGAACACGAAGTCCTTCCTGTCGTATGGCGACTGCCAGGTGGTGGCGGCGTGCGACCTGGACGGCAACCGGCTGCAGACCGCCGTGGGCGTGATCAACACGCACTACGGAAACAGGGATTGCAGGGCTTATCACGAGTACCAGGACCTGCTGGCCCGCGACGACATTGACGCGGTGATGATTGCCGTGCCCGACAACTGGCACGCGCTGCTGGCCATTGACGCGGCCAACGCGAAGAAGGATATCTACGGCGAGAAGCCGCTGGCGCGCACCATTGCCGAGCAGCAGGCCATCGTCCGCGCGGTGGAGCGGAACGGCATTATCTGGCAGACGGGATCGTGGCAAAGGTCGTTTCCCAACTTCCGCAAGGCGGTGGAGATTGTGCGCAGCGGCCTGATCGGGAACGTGACCAGGGTGGAGGTGGGGTTGCCGAGCGGGCCGAAAGGGTTTGTGGGCGGCGTTGGACCCACGCAACTGCGCGACAAGCTGGCCCTGCTGCAGAGCCCGATCGCAAGCCCTTACGAGATTGTGCCGGGAACGCCGGCGTGGGATGCGGCCGTGGGCCAGGCTCCGCCGGAGCTGGACTACGAGACGTGGATGGGCCCGTCGCAGAAGGGGCCGTACATCGCGGCGCATGTGCACGACAACTGGCGGTGGAACTACAACACCGGCGGCGGCCCGCTGATGGACTGGATCGGGCACCACGGCGACATTGCGCATTGGGGACTGGGCTTCGACGAGACCGGGCCTTCCGAGATCGAGGGCCACGGCGAATTTCCATCGCCGGTTGCGGTGTGGAACACGGCGTCGAAGTACCGGATTGAATTGAAGTATCGCAAGGAGGTGACCGGCTATCCGGTGGACGTGGCGATGACCATTGCCGGCGGCTACACGGACATCACCAGCGGAACCAAGTGGCACGGGACCGACGGCTGGGTGTGGGTGGACCGCGGCAAGTTCGACGCGTCGAACAAGGATTGGGTGCCGATGGTTTCCTTGCCCGAGGAACTGCGCAAGGTGAAGGCCTACGAGTCACCGGAGCACAGGCGCAACTTCCTGGACAGCGTGAAGTCGCGCAAGCCGACGATTACGCCGGTGCAGACGGCGCATCACTCCACGCTGCCCGGGCACCTGGGGCTGATTTCCATGCTGGTGGGGCGGAAGATCTACTGGGATCCGGTCGAGGAGATCATCCTCAACGACAGTTTCGCGGGCAACATGCTGTCAAGGCCGTATCGCAGGCCTTACAAGCTGGACTAACACGGCCTGACTAACAGGCTTGAAACAGTAAGGGAGGCGAGTTATCTCGCCTCCCTTACTTATTTATGCGCACGGGAAGTTAGAAGCACTTATAAAAGCGGCTTCGGCGGCTTGGCGGGAGCCCACACGACTGCAGGCGTGATTTTGACCGGGCGGCGATAGAGGCTGTTGCCTTCAGTCACATACATCCATGCGGGATTCGCGCCTGCGAAGGCTACGCTGGTGACGATTCCCGGTTCGGGCGCGTTCAGAATTTCGATCACACGGCCGCTGGCTTCGCAGACCTGAATGCCCACGGGCGTTGCGAAATAATTCTGGGCAATGGAGTCTACGGCGATGCCGCCGGTGCGGCTCAGCCAGCCGGTCTCCGGCATCTCCAGGCGGAAGAACGGCTCGCCGTTGACGAGCGCGCCATCGGCCGCGATCTGAAACGACCAACTGAAGCGCGATTGAGCATCGGAGACGATCAGCATGGCCTGATCGGGCGAGAGCGCGATGCCTGCGGGAACGGCGATTTCGCCGCCGGAGTAGACGGTGCGGACACGGTTATTGGAGACGAGGTTGATGGTTTTATTCGCCTGATCGGTGAAATAGAGGTTGCCCTGGATGGTGAGGGCTAGGCTGTAGGCCGCGACGTTGCGGGCGGCGATTCTTTCGTCGCTTGCGGTTCCACTTCCGACGGCGTAGGAGACGATGCGGCGCAGAGTGGGTTCGGCGGCATAGAGACGATTGTCGGCTCCATAAGTAAGCGCGGAGATGGTGGCTGTAACTTGCTTGAATAGAGTTACCTTGCCATCGGGAGTTGACTTATCAATGCGATGGGCCGCGGGATCGGCGAAGTAGACATTGCCGTCGCGGTCGGCTGTGGGACTTATCGCCGAGCTATAACTTTCTTCGATCTTTTGCCAGGGCTTGTCCGCGTAGACCGTGGCGTAGACTTTGCCGCGCGGGTCCCAGCCGGGCTGATCGGTGACTGCCGGCTCGTGGACGGTGATGGGAGCCGGATAGCCACGCCAGAGCCAGCGCAGCGCGTCGGGCATGATGGCTCCGCCCTGCTTCATGTCGTGGCCGCCGCTGCCGATGACGAGTTTCGCATCGTAGCCGGAGTACTGGAAGGCCTCGTACATGACCTGGTTGTTGACGGGCCAACTGCCGGCGAAGAAGGTTCCCCAGGGCTGGTCGGGGGCGATGTGGTCGTTGGCTCCGTCCTGGAGGAAGATGCGGATGGGCTTGGGCTCGGTGCGGCGGATCGCGGCGGACAGCGAATCTGCGCCCTTCATGGCGACATAGGTGCCGATGAAACTGAGCACGCGATGGAACTGGTCGGGGCGGTTCCACGCGGCCATGAATGCGCCCACGGCTCCGGTGCTGACGCCGCTGAGGCCGCGATCGTCGGGATTCTTCGAGAGGTTGTAGCTCTCTGCGACTTCGGGAATCAGCTCGTCGATCAAGAAGGTTGCAAAGCGGTCGCTGAGGGAGTCGTATTCGAAGATGCGCTCATAGCGGTTCTGCGCATCGCCGGAGAGCGCGGGCAAAACGCCGGGGTCAATGAAGATGCCGATCATGGGCGGCAGATCGTGGCTGGCGATGAGGTTGTCAAAGACCACGGGCACACGCTCGCCGTTGCCCAAAGCGCCGCTGCCGTCGAGAAAAATCATGAAGGGCGCGGGCTTTGCGGAGTCGTACTGCGCGGGGACATAGACGGAGTAGTTGTGCGGCGTGCCGGGAAAGAAGCGGCCCGGCTTGAGAACGTACTTGGTGACGGTGCCTTTGGGGACTCCGTCCTTCGGCTGCGAGTCAGGGCCGAGAGTGTAGGTTTGCGCAGGAAGGAGCGCGGCAGCAAGGACAAGCAGGAGGGGCAGAGCGCGTGGATTCATAAGAACCTCAACCTGGGGATGTGGGAGTTTTGCGGAAGTGCACTACCGCACGCCTTCGCGCTGCACGGTTTCAATCATGGCGAGAATGTTATCAAGCGGCGTGCCCGCCTGCACGTTGTGGCAGGAGCAGCAGATGTAGCCTTCGCGCCCCGCACCCAAAGTTTCAAGGCAGCGGCGCGTCTCGCGGCGTACATCTTCCGCTGTGCCACGCGGCAGCGCAAACTGGTTGTCGACGCCGCCGTGAAAAATGACGCGATGGCCGAACTCGCGCTTGAGTTCTTCCATGTCCATGCCGGGGCAGGCGTGCTGAATGGGATTGAGCACGTCCACGCCGCAATCCAGGATGGGTCCCAGCAGCCGCCGCGCCGCGCCGTCCGTGTGATAGAAGACGCGCAGGCCATGCGCGTGAATCAGGTCACACCAGCGCTTGAGGCGCGGCTCAAGATGGCGCTTCCACAACGCGGGCGAGATGAGCAGCGAGGTCTGCCCGGCGATGTCGTCGCTGATAAAAACCAGGTCAAGCGCGTTGCCGGCGCGGGCGAAGAAGCGCTGCATCATTTCGGTTTGGATTTGCTCCACGCGGTCGAGGATGGCTTCGACAAGCGCGGGAGCTTCCACCAGGTCCATCAGCGCCTGTTCCAGGCCGCGCAACTGGCAGTAGATTTCATAGAACGAAACCCACGGGCCGATGACGGCAAACTCGCGTGCCGCCTCCTGCGCTTTGGCGACAGCGCCGTCGTAATCGAAGCGGGCAACATCGGGCCAGAAGGGATAATCGCGGAGAGATTCCGGCGTGTTGTAACCGGCCAGGGGCGCGGAGTCGCACTCGACGTAATGCGCGGAGCCGGCTTCGATTTCGCGGAGCGGCGCGCCCCACATGGTGCGCGTTCCGCCGTCCTCGGCGCCGGCGCCGCTTTGCGCTCCGGCGCGTTCTCCGGCTGCGTCAAGGTAGTCCATGAAGACCCAGACGATTTTGTCCAGGCCGAGGGCGCGATACATGGAAAGGTCGTCGGCCACGCCGCAATGCCGGCGCAACAGCTCGCCGATCTCCGGCGTGTACCAGAGGTCGATGGGGAGACGGTCGACGGGTTGGCGATTGAGAATCGCCAGAATGCGTTCACGCGGGGTCATTGCGGTTGCCTTTCCGTGGAGATTTTCTCAGACTGAAGGCACATGCCGCGTCTCAGCAGCGTTTATACAGTCCAGGAGCAAACGCTACCAGGACTTAAAACCTACCTCGACGGCGATCTTGACCGGAACGGGCTCGCCATCTTTCATCGCGGGCCTGAAACGATATTGGTTTACGGCGGCAAGGGCGTTTTCGTCGAGCCCATAGCCCAGTTTTTTGATCTCTCGAATGTCTTGCGGCATACCTTGCACGTCGACGATCAGGGAGAACAAGCACTTTCCACTGATATTTTTCTTACGTGCCTCCTCTGAGAATCGTGCTTCTACCTTATCTGCCTTATTAAGAACTACGGGAGCGATAACCCCGGCTCCGACGTGAGAAAGCAGTGGAGCACCGCCTTCTGGATCCTTCCAGGATTCGACATCCGGCGAAAGTACAGCCTGCTCCGGTGGTTGCGCGAGCGTTCCAAATATCTGCACCGGGACAGACCTCAGCCGCAAACTGAAGGCTGTATTACCCGCGCTGTCTTTGGATTCTACGACGCAAGATTGGATTTTCACTTCCACAGAACCCGCGACGACGACCGGCTTCCCATCAAGTGTTCCTGGCTTGAATCGATCCGCGCCAGCGACTTTGAGGGCGAGCTTGTCCAGATCTGTCCCCAGCGGTTTGAGAAACATGATGTTGCGCGGCTGCCCAGTTGTATCGACGAGCATGGAATGTTTCACATTGCCATCGAATTTCTTTTTGCACTTATCGGTGTAGATGGGCGATATGTTCAAATGCAGCAGCTCTGGCGCTGTGATTCCGGGGCCGACTGTGTAGACCATCACGCGCTCAGCAGGCGCGTCCGGCTTTGCCGGTGCCGAAGAGGGTCTAACCTTCTGGGCGCAGGCGCAACCTGAGGCCAGCGCAACGAACAGCGCAATCGATCCGTAACGGCGCATACGAACACCTTCTTCTTTGAGACGGATGATTCTAACGCACAACGCCCAACTCGCGGAGAAGGAAGGCGTAGTCGAGGGCGATCTCCTTGAGGTAGTCGTAGCGGCCGCTGGCGCCGCCGTGGCCGGCCTGCATGTTGGTGACCAGCAGCAGCGGGTTGCTGTCGGTCTTGAGGGTGCGCAGCTTGGCTACGTACTTGGCCGGCTCCCAGTACATGACCTGGCTGTCGTGGAGCGAGGTCTTGACCAGCATGGCCGGATAACTCGCCGCCTTGAGATTGTCATAGGGCGAGTAACTGAGCATGATGCGGAAGTAAGTCTCCTGGTTGGGATTGCCCCACTCTTCATACTCGGGAACGGTGAGGGGCAGGGAAGCGTCGAGCATGGTGTTCATCACATCGACAAAAGGCACGTGCGAGACGACGGCGCGAAAGAGATCGGGACGCATGTTGGCCACAGCGCCCATGAGCAGGCCGCCCGCCGATCCGCCTTCGATGGCGACGCGCGCGGGGTCGCCGTAACCCGCGGCGGTCAGGTGCTCCACCACGGCGATGAAGTCGGTGAAGGTGTTGCGCTTGTAGAGCATTTTTCCGGCGTCGTGCCAGGGCTTGCCCAGGTCGCCGCCGCCGCGGATGTGCGCATAGGCCAGGACCACGCCGCGGTCGAGCAGGCTGAGCCGGTTGGAGCTGAAGCCGATGGGCAGCGAGTAGCCGTAGGAGCCGTAGCCGTAGACGTAAAGGGGATTCGCGCCGGGCTTGCGCGTGTCCTTGCGATAGACCAGCGAAACCGGAACCAGCGCGCCGTCGGCAGCCTTGGCGTGCACGCGCTCACTGGCGTAGAGGGTGCGGTCAAAGCCGCCGGGAATCTCAAGCTGCTTGAGCAGCGTGGATGCGCCCGTGGTTACGTCGTACTCGAAGACTGAGCTGGGCGTGACGAGGGACTGGTAGGAGTAGCGGAAGGTGGAGGTTTCAAAGACGCGGTTGATGTGCGGCTGGGCGCTGTAGGCCGGCTCAGGAAATGCGATTTCAGCGGTCTGAGTGGCTTCCGGGCCGTCGCCGGTGAAGCGCCAGAGACGGAGCCGGGGCAGGCCGCCCTCGCGCTCGCAGGCGATGAAGAAGCCGGCGAACAGGTCCACTTCCTCCAGCATGACGTCGGCGCGGTGGGGAATGCGCTCAGTCCAGTTTTCGCGTCCGGGCGCGGCGACCGGCGCGGTGACCAGGCGCAGGTTGCGGCCCTTGTCGTTGGTGCGGATGAACCACAGACCGTTGCGGTGGTCGATGGAGTACTCGTGCTCGTCCTGGCGCGGGGTGATGAGCGTAAAGGCGCCCTCGGGCTGGTCCGCGGGAAGAACCCAGGATTCGCTGGTGATGTGGCTGGCCGACTCCATCACGATGAACTTGCCGTCGCGGGTGCGGCCAGCGCCCAGGTTGAAGCGCTCGTCGTCGTCCTGGTAGACGAGGACGGCCTGCGGGAATTGGCCGTCGCAGGCGCGCCAAAGCTGGTACTGGCGCTTCTGCTCCTCGTCCTCGACGGTGTAAAAGAGGGTGCGGTTATCGGAGGCCCAGACGACGGAGCCGACGCGCTCGACTTCGCCCGCGAGCGTTTCGCCGGTCTGGAGGTCCTTCATGTGCAGCGTGTACTGGCGGAAGCCGGTGGTGTCGGTGGTGTAGGCCAGCCAGCGTCCATCGTCGGTGATATCGGTGTCGCCGATGGAGAAGAAAGCGTGGCCCTCGGCCAGTTTGTTGCCGTCCAGAATCACCTGCTCCGGCGTGTCCTCGGTGGCGTTGGGAGAGCCATGGGTGCGGCAGTGGATGGCGTATTGACTGCCCTCTTTCGTACGCGTGTAGTACCACCAGTCGCCGTCGCGGTAGGGCACGGAAACGTCAGTCTGCTTTACGTGCGAGAGCATTTCGTCGTAGAGTTGCGCGCGCAGGCCGTCGAGCGGAGCCATGACCGCCTGGGCGTAGGCGTTTTCCGCGTCGAGATAGGCGGTGACTTCGGTGTTCTGCTTGTCGCGCAGCCATGCGTAGTCGTCGGTGAGCGTGACGCTGTGGATTTTGGTCGCGGTGGGTTCCTTGCGGGCGACGGGGGGAGTGGGGAGCTTGCTTTGTGTCATTTCTTCTTTAGTGTAGTGGAAGTGCAGCTATTAGCTATTAGCTGTTAGCTTTTAGCTGTTCCCTGGCCGGGGGAGGGCTATTGCGAGTTTCAGATAGAGCGCATCCTGGCACAAATCGCCCTGAGGCCAGCATCTGGAATCGCAGTTCCCGCCCTGCGGGAACTTTTCGTCCCCCCGCCGCGTACAATTGAGAGCGATGAAAGGCTTTCACCGCATGAAATCGTTCGCTTTCCGGCTGCTGCTGGCCGCTCTGGTTGCGGTTCCCGCCGCATGGCTGCCGGCCCAGCAGGTGGACAGCCTGCCCAAACCCACCGATTATGTGAGCGACAACGCCGGCGTGCTGTCGGCGCAGGCGATTGCGCGGCTGGACAGCCTGTGCGGCCAGTTGGACCACTCGCAGGCCAACGCGCAGGTGGCCATCGTCACCGTGCACAGCCTGGACGGCGACGATGCGGCAGACTACGCCAACCAGCTTGAAGACAAGTGGAAGATCGGACGCAAGGGCTCGGACAAGGGCGTGCTGGTGCTGCTGGCCGTGGACGACCATAAGTACCGCATCGACGTGGGCTATGGGCTGGAAGGCATTCTGCCCGACGCGAGGGTAGGCGACATCGGGCGCGAGATGGTTCCCTATCTGCGCAGCGGCGACTATGACAGCGCCATCACTCTTTCGGTGGGCGAAGTGGCGCAGGTGATCGCCGCCGACGCCAAGGTGACGCTGGAAGACGCGCCGGCGATGGAGAGCCAGCCGGCGCCGCAGCAGCACGCGCCCGGGGTCAAGATCGTGCAGGTCATCCTCATCCTGATCGTGATTGCTCTTTACCTTTTCCGCGTCCTGGGCAGCTTTGGTCTTTTCGGTCTGTGGGGACTGGGGCTCTTTGGTGGGCTCGGCGGCGGTGGTAGAGGCGGCGGTGGTGGTTTTGGCGGTGGTGGTGGCGACGGCTTTGGCGGCTTCGGCGGAGGCAGTTTTGGCGGCGGCGGAGCCGGCGGGAGCTGGTAGGGATTGAGGTTGGGGAAAGTAAACGGAGTGGGGATTCGGGCTTTGTGGATTCCCACCCATGCCGCATGAAGCCACGGCATGGATGGCACCCAGGCTTCAGGGTTTGATTTTTTTGAAGGGGCCTGCATCACGCGGGCCGGAGGAGAAGAACAGGGTATGAGCAAGGGACTTTGGATTGCATTGGGCGTTGTGGGCGTTCTGGTTCTGGTTGTCCTGATGGTGTTTGGCAGCTACGTGAGTGCCCGCAACCAGATGGTGGCCAAGGATCAGAATGTGAAAAGCATGTGGTCGGAGGTCGATGTACAACTGGAGCGGCGCGCCGACCTGATTCCCAACCTGGTGGAGACCGTGAAGGGATTCACCAAGGAAGAAAGCACGGTTTTTGGCGATATCGCCAATGCCCGCGCCGGCATGTTGAATGCGCAGGGCCCGCAGGCCAGGATTGCCGCCAACGGACAGTTGGATGGGGCCATTGGCCGCCTGCTGCTGCTGACGGAGAACTATCCGCAACTGCGTTCCAGCGAGCAGTTCATGCGCCTGCAGGACGAACTGTCCGGCACGGAGAACCGCATCGGCGTGGCCCGCAAGCGCTACAACGACTCGGTTCAGGACTACAACACCTTTGTGCTGCAGTTCCCCAACAACATCTGGGCGGGAATTGCCGGTTACAAGCAGAACGATGCGTTCTTCAAGGCCAGCCCGGCCGCGCAGACCGTGCCTTCCGTGAAGTTTTAGAGCGGTTCCACAATTCATGTAGCCTAACCTGCCTCGTAAAAGGTGGCCTTTTCTTGAGGAAAAGGCCACTTAGCATAGCGGTTTCGGGGTGCACCCATTGTGGAACCGCTGTATAGGCAAGCAGCGCCAGGCGGCGCGCACGAAAAAGGCCATCCTGCAGAGCAGGGTGGCCTTTCCAATGTTAGAGCGCAGGCGCATGGGAGTTATGCGGCCCGCACCGGTCTATTTGTAGGAGGCGATGGCGCTGGCCTCGTCGTCGTAGATGTCGAAGACGGTGTAGAGCTTGGTCAACTGAAGCAGATCGTGAACCTTCTTGGTCAGCTTGAGCAGCTTGAGGGCCGCGCCCTGGTTCTTTGACGTGGTGTAGGCGCTAACCAACTCGCCCAAACCGGAGCTATCGATGTAGTTCACGTCGCCCAGGTCCAGCAGGATGTTCTTGGTACCCTTGCCGATCAAGTCGCGAATGGCATCGCGCAACTGCACACTGCCCTCGCCCAGAGTGATCCGCCCGCTGAGGTCCAGCACGGTGACGCCGTCCACTTCACGGGAAGCAATAGTAAGTGCCACGGAATTTCCTCCTTGTTTGGTATTACGGTTATAGCACTTTTGCAGGATCAGCGGTGGGAACCCTCAGCCGGCGTTTTCCGCCGCCGAACTGCGATTTACCTTCTGACGCCGCCCAAATTCCCTGCAAGTACTCTAAGTGTTATGCCCAGCCGGCGCCAGATGCTTGATCAGCGTCAACTCGGTTCCAGGATGCAGTTGTCGAAAGTGTACCTCATCCATGAAGGAACGGATAAGGAAGATGCCGCGGCCGGTGCCGCGCAGCAGGTTTTCCGGAGCCAGCGGGTCAGGAAGCGTATCCGGATCCAAGCCCTTGCCCTGGTCGGCGATGGTGATCACCAGCGACGTGCCGGTGTTTTCAAGGCTCACGGCGATCTGCTTGGAGGGGTCGTACTCGTTGCCGTGCAGAACGGCGTTCACCGCCGCCTCGCGCACCGCCATGGCCATGCCGAAGCGCTCGTCCTCGTCCAGGCCGGCTTCTCCGGCCAGCTTCTCCGCCGCGGTCTCCACCTCGCTAACGCTCTCCATCGTAGAGTTCAGCGTGAAACTCCGCCGTCCTGTCCTGGGTGCGTTCACCGGGTTCCTGTCCGCCTTCCTTGTAACGGGCCGGGATCTGCCAACCCCCGCAACCCTGTGCTGCCTTGCTGGCAGTTTCATGGCTGGTGATGAATTGTGTCAAGCGGGGACTCTATTTTGAATCCTTCAGCGCATTGCATGAGCCCTTGTCGCCCAGCGAGCAGCCTTTTCTGAAGTACTGATCGGGGTCGCCAAGCCCCTTGTCGTGGCCGTTTCCGATCGACAGGTAATATCCCATGACGGTGCAGCCTTCGGCATACCCGGCAGCGCAGGATTTGGAATAGTCCGCCGCCGCGCGCGCATAATCCTTTTCGGTTCCCTGGCCGTTTTCGTGCATTCTGCCCAGTTGAATGCAGCTTGCGCCCAAACCCGCATCGCAGGCGGTGGTCAGGATGGCCAATGCACCCTGGATGTCATAGGTGGCGGCGCTGCCGGAGTCTGCAAGCAATTGGCCAAGGGTTACGCAGCCTTGGTCGCTTTTTCCCACGCAGGCCTTGGCCAACAGCGGCTTGGCCCGCGTGTAATCCACCACGTTGAGGGTGCCCACGTAGTAGAAGTTTCCGAGGTTGTAGCATCCGTCCGCGCTGCCGCCGTCGCAGGCGGTGGTGAACAGGGCTGCCGCCTTCTTGAGATCCTGCCCCACTCCCTGCTTGTAGGCATACATGAAGCCGAGGTCATCGCAGGCCTGCGCGTTGCCGCCCGCGCATGCCTGGTCCAGCATGGGCGCGGCCTCCTTGTAGCGCTTCTGCTTGAAGAGCGCGATCCCATCGGCAGATGTCTGCTGCTGGCCGGCCGAGGCGGCGGGCTGCTGCGGCTGAGATTCGGACGTTGCCGGCTGGGCGGCAGGCGGCGCCTCGTAATAGTAGTTGTCCGGGTGACGGTCCAGCTTGGTCACCAACACCACCAGGAGCACGGCCGCCACCAGCACCACCCAAACCCAGATGGGCACGGCCCGGGCGGGCTTTTCTGTGGGGGTCTCGCCGTCAGGCTGACCGTGAATCTCGACCACTGTGGCCTGGCGTTCCTTGACCGTGGGGCGCCGCAGCCTGGGAGCAACATACACAACCGCGTCCAGCAGGCTCAGCACTTCTGCAATATCTCTGGGCCGGTCCTCGCGGTCCTTGGCCAGCAGCCGCACCACCAGCGCATCCAGTCCCCGCCAGTTTGCCAACTCCGGACGCAGCTTGCTGGGCGCCATGGGCGGCGTGTTTCTGTGCTCTTCAGCCCAGCCCTCGTAGCTCTCCGCCGTAAACACCGTCTGGCCGGTGAGCATCTCGAACAGCACTCCGCCCAGCGCATACAGGTCCGTGCGGCCGTCCAGCTCTGCCGCGCGCGTACCTCGCCACTGCTCCGGCGCCGCATAGGGCGGTGTCAGCAGGCTACCGCCCGTCCGGGTGTGGGTAACGCTGCTCTCCTTGGTGGCCACAATGCCGAAGTCGGCGATCTTGGGAATGAAACCTTCCCCCACCCGCGCCAGCAGAATGTTATCCGGCTTGATGTCGCGGTGCACCAGCCCCAGCGCATGGGCTGCACCAAGCCCCTCGGCAATGCCGCGCGCCAGCTCCAGCGCCAGACGCACATCGAGCGGGCCCTGTGCCTCATGGATAAGCAGCCGCAAATCCGGCCCGTCCACAAACTCCATGGGGAAAAACAGCGAGTCGTCCTCCGCCGGCTCCAGGTCTCCGCAGTCCACCACGTTGCGGTGCCGCACCTGGCGCAGGGTGCGCACCTCGCGCAGAAAACGGCCGGTAAAGGCCTTGTCGTTGCTGAACTCGGAGGCCAGAAATTTCAGCGCGCGCGGCTCGTCCATCAGCGTGTGCGTGGCCAGGTACACCGAGCCCATGCCGCCCTGACCCAGCTTGCGGACAATTCTGTAGGTCTTGCGGATCAACATGCCGGGCCTGAGTTCGCGTATCTCCCCCAGCATCACTCCATGGGTGGGGCAGGTGACGTGTTGGTCGGGATAGCCGGTATCGCACTGCGGGCAGAGTTTCATAGGCGGGTTCGGGTGGAAGACTGCTATGGACTGATTTCGCCATTGTGACAGCGCATCGCGCCCGTGGCAAACAGAAAAGCCGCGTAGTCCAATCTGGTAGAAATCGAAGAGGCGCTTCCGGGTTCGTCAGGGTAGTAAACTGCGGGAGTAAACTGCCGCCAAGGGAATACACTCACCTCATGCAGCCACGCACCATAGCCCGTGTCTCGCTCACCGCCCTGCTGGGTACTCCGGTGACCGATTCGCAGGGCCACATGCGCGGCCGGCTCAAGGATATTGCCGTGGCCACCGGCCCGGATGCGGGCAAAGTGGCCGGCTTGGTGCTGAAAACCCGCGCCGGCTTGTGCATCGTCCCCTCCGAGGACGTGATGGAGACCCCTGCGGGCACCCTGGAGCTGCGCTCCTCCGGCGCGCTGGTGCCGCTCAAGGACGAAGGCAATTACCTTTACCTGCAACAGGACCTGGTGGACCGCCAGATCATCGATATTCACGGGCGCAAGGTGGTCCGCGTCAACGATGTGGACCTGGAGTGGATGGGCAAGGGCGCGGCTCACCTGCTGCGCGTGGCCGAGGTGGAAGTGGGCTTGCGCGGAGCCTTTCGCCGCGTTTTCAAAGGCCTGCTGCCGCGGGCGTCGCTGGAGTCGCTCTCCCGCAAGTTCAAGAACAGCGGCATTCCCTGGCAGTTTGTGGATGTGATTGAAGTGGACCCGGCGCGGCGCGTCAAGCTGCGCATCGAGTACGAGCGGCTGGCCGAGATGCACCCCTCCGACCTGGCTGAAATCCTGGAAGACCTGGCCCCCGCCGAGCGCGAAGCGGTTTTCACTTCGCTCGATGAAGAAGTGGCCGCGGAGGCCCTGGAAGAGGTCGAGCCCCGGCTGCAAAAAGCGCTGCTGGAAAAGCTGGACGAGGAACGCATCGCCGACATCGTCGAGGAGATGGACCCTGGCGCCGCCGCCGACCTGCTCGGCGAGTTGTCCGAGGAGCAGTCCGACGCCATCCTCGAGGAGATGGAGCCCGAGGAGCGCCAGGAGGTTTCCGGACTGCTCGAGTTCGACGAGGACTCCGCCGCCGGCTGCATGACCACCGACTTTGTCTGTCTTGGATTGGATGCAACCGTCGCCCAGGCCGTGCAGGCCTTGCGCAGCTTCGACGGCGATCCGGAGAGCGTGACCGAGATTTACCTGCTCGACGAGAAACGGATGCTGCGCGGCGCAATTACCCTGGCGCGGCTGGTGATGGCGCAGACGGAGACGCGGCTGTCCGTACTGACCGAACCGCGCACCCTCTCCTGCCCGGCCGACCTGCACCAGAACGATCTGGCCGAACTCTTTGACAAGTACAACCTGCACGCCCTTCCCGTGGTCGACGCCCAGGGCCGCATGGTGGGCGTGGTCCAGGCTGATCAGGTAATCAGTTTTCTACGTGATAAGCTCTAAAACCCGGAATCGGCCCTGTCCGCGGCTCCCAGATTGAACAAAATGAGCAAAATAGATCATTTTTGTTCCGTCTGGGTACCTAATCTGGAAGAAAAAATCCGGCTTTATCAGGATTTGTGAAAGAATCAGCTATGGTGCAGTTTCCTAAAATCATCCAGGGCGGGATGGGCGTAGGCGTCTCGAACTGGCGTCTAGCCCAGGCTGTGTCCAAACTCGGCCAGCTCGGCGTTGTCTCCGGAACTGCGCTCGATGCGCTGTTTGTGCGCCGTCTTGCCGATGGCGATGAGGGCGGATACATGCGCCGCGGCCTGGACGCTTTTCCCTTTCCCGAGATGGCCAAGCGCATCTGGCAGGAGTACTTTGTCCCCGGCGGAAAGCCCGCTGAAGCTCCCTATCCAATAGTGCCCATGCACCAGCGCAAAGACAGCCGCAAGCTGGTCGAGCTGTGCATGGTGAGCAACTTTGTGGAGGTTTTTCTGGCTCGGGACGGCCACAAGAACCCGGTCGGCATCAATTTTCTTGAAAAAGTTCAGATGCCGCATCTGGCTTCCATTTACGGAGCGATGCTGGCCGGCGTGGGCTATGTGTTGATGGGTGCGGGCATTCCCCTCCACATTCCCGGCGTGCTGGACGCCTTTGCGGCCCTCCATGCGGCGGAGTACAAGCTGTCAGTGGCCGGCGCGGAACTGGGCCTGGATACGCAGATGATCCTGGACCCGGCCGAATTCGCTGAAGGTCCGGTGCCCGTGCTGCACAGGCCGCGCTTCCTGGCCATCGTCTCCTCCAACACCCTGGCGACAACCATGCTGCGGCGCGCCAACGGACGCGTGGACGGATTTGTGTACGAAAGCCCCACGGCCGGCGGCCACAATGCGCCTCCGCGCGGAAAGCTGCAGCTCAATTCTGCCGGTGAGCCAATCTACGGCGAGCGGGATCAGGTCAACATCGCTGGCCTGCGCGAGCTGGGCGTTCCCTTCTGGCTGGCGGGCGGCTACGGCAATGCTAAAAAAGTGCGTGAAGCCCTCGATCAGGGCGCAGCGGGCGTGCAGGTGGGAACCGCCTTTGCGTTCTCCCGTGAATCCGGACTGCGTGCCGATCTGAAGAACAAGCTGATGTCCCAGGCCAAGACCGGCACCGGCGAGGTGTTTACCGATCCGCTGGCCTCGCCTACGGGATTTCCCTTCAAAGTGGCCCTGATCCAAGGTTCGTATTCCGATGAGGAAGTTGCCGCGGCGCGGACCCGGGTTTGCGACCTGGGCTATCTGCGGGAACCGTACGCCGCTCCGGGCGGAACCATTGGTTACCGTTGCGCCGCCGAGCCGGTGGCCAACTACCTGGCCAAGGGCGGCAAGATCGAGGAGACGGTGGGCAGAAAGTGCCTGTGCAACGCCCTGATGGCCAACATCGGCAGCCAGCAGACGCGCAAGGACGGTTATGTAGAGCCGGCCCTGGTCACCATCGGCGACGATCTGAATACCGTGGCGCAGTTCCTCAAGCCGGGGCGCGATTCCTATGGCGCCGCCGACGTGGTTGCGTCGCTGTTGAGCCTGGTCGAAACCAAGTCCCCCGCAGACGAGCCGGCCTTGACTGCCGAGCCGTCTTTGGCCCATGAACGGGTCCTGACCTCCGCGTAAGCGCCTCTTCCAATCTCTCTTTTTGCAAAGTGAAGGACCAGGTGCTTTCAGTGCGCTCCGGGTTTCGTTTCTGAGACCGGGGATTCCAGCAACATGGACGCATCGCTTTCTCCCCTGAGAGAATGGGTTCAGCCCCCCAAACAGCAATAACCTGTCGCCGGGGATCACGCTCCAGGCCTGCCCAATCGCGTATTCAATAGGATTCCTGATGGGGCCGGGCCGTTCACCACGGAAGGGAACTCATGACCGAAGCAGGCGCACTCGAAGCTCTTATCACCCAACAGACCGTCACCGCCCTGAAGGCCCACGACACCGTTCGCACCGGAACCCTGCGCCTGATCAAGAACGCGCTCAAGAACAAGGCCATTGAAAAGCGTGCCCCTCTGACTCCGGCCGAGGAGCAGCAGGCCCTGGCCACCATGGTCAAGCAGCGCCGCGACTCCATCGAGCAGTTCACCAAGGGCAACCGACCTGAACTGGCCGCCATTGAGGCCGCCGAGATCGTCGTCATTGAGGAGTTTCTCCCCAAGGCCCTGGACGAAGCCGCCCTCCACGCCCTGGTGGCCGAATCCATCGCCGAAGCCGCCGCTGCGACCGGCAAAGCGCCCTCGCCCAAAGAGATGGGCCTCGTCATCAAAGCTGTGCAGGGCAAGCTGCAGGCCGCGGGCTTGCGCGCCGAAGGCCGCATCGTCAGCGAGATGGTGAAAAAGGAACTGGCGGGGTAAAGCGCCCGTACATCGAAAATTCATCGACGATGCAGTGCGCGTGCCCTAAAATCTAGCAACGATCGTTTGCCGGGGCGCGCAAAATTTGCCGCAAACCGCAGAACGTCAGAAGCCGCAAAACAGCAGTATTGATCGCTGTCCATCTTCCCCTGTGGCAAGCGCAAGGGTAGATCGATTCTGCCGGGGCCTTCCCTGTACCTTTAGCCCGATTCCTGTGCCTGTATCTGAACCGGAGTGTCGATGAAGGTCCCAGTTCCGTGCGTACGACTAGCTCTGCTCCTGGTGCTTGCGATCGCCGTTCCCCGGCTCTGGGCGCAGGGTCCGCCTTATCAGACCGACGATCCGGTTCCCGTCGACCTGCATCATTACGAGTTCTACATCTTCGGCGGCGTGGACGGAACGCCGGCGGAGATCGACTCCACCGGCCCGGCGTTTGAGTTCAACTGGGGCGCCATTCCCCGGGTTCAGCTCCACGCCATTCTGCCCTGGGGAGAGATTGCGCCGACCAACAATCCCGTCTATCTGCCCGGCGGAACAGGCCCCAGCGCCTTTGGCCTAACCGATATGGAACTGGGCGTGAAGATTGCCTTCATCAAGGAGACAAAACACGTTCCCCAGATCGGCAGCTTCACCATGTTTGAGATGCCCACGGGGAACGACACCATGGGCCTTGGCGTGGGGAAGGTCTGGTACAAGCTCCCCATCTGGCTGCAGAAGAACGAGGGGAAATGGACCTTCGACGGCGGCGGCGGCTACCAGGTGGTTCCGCAAGCCGGCTACCGCGACTTCCCGTACACCGGTTGGCTGGTGAAAAAAGAATTGAGCGAGAGGCTTGAGCTGGGGGCGGAGGTCTTTGCCCATGGGCGCGAAGGAGTTGCCACGGCCCAGACCGAACGCTCTGCCATGATAGACCTTGGCGGCTACTATCATTTCAAAAATCATCCCGGCGAGCAGTTTTTGTTTTGTTACGGGCACTCGGTTGCAGGGCAGACGGAAAACTACGCTTACCTCGGCATGTATTGGACCTGGGGAAAAGACGACAAGAAAACCGCTGCCGGAATTCCATTTTTTGCGGGACAGATGAACAGAAACGGACTTTGATTGACCCGCGGATTTGACGGTTGCCGCGCGGCTCATCCACAAGGGAGAAACGGCACATGGAAATCACCACACGCAGTCTCTGGACCTTGATGCACGGCATGGGATTCGGCGCGCTTTACCTGCTGGCCTGCTCCGGCGCGCTGGTGGAACTGTGGCGGCGCTACTCGCCCCATGCGCTGCAGCCGGTCAACCCCAGGGACGAATCTTTTCTGCGCATCTATCTCGTCGTCATGGCCGCGCTTGCCTGGCTCACGGTTCTCACCGGCGCGTACATCGTCTATCCGTGGTATCGCGCCGCCGCGCCGCCGGGAACGGCCTCGCTCGCTGCGTTTCCGCAGCGGCTGCTCATGTCCAGCCCATCCACCATCGCCTGGCACTCGCTGGGCATGGAGTGGAAAGAGCACGTGGCCTGGCTGGTTCCGATCTCCATCACCATGGCCGCCGCGGTTTTCATCCGTTACGGACGCAATCTGAAAACACATCCGCCACTGCGCGCCGCAGTGCTGGGTTTTACCCTGGTTTCGTTTCTTGCCGCCGGGATCGCCGGCTTCTTCGGCGCCATGATCAACAAGAACGCCCCGGTTGAAGGCGGCCAGACCATTCATCTCGTACACGGAGAATCACGATGAGCGCACCCGTTGCCTTCCCATCCGCCAAACTGCCCAATGGCTCCGGCGCGGCCGCCATTCTCGCCGCCGGCATCGGCGCGTTCATGGTTGCCTTTTTCGCCATCGCCGCGGATAAGTCCGCCGCCTTCAAGAGCCTGATGATCTTCTGGAAGCCGACCGGCCCGCTCTCCGGCGTAACCACATGCGCCATCGTGGTCTGGCTCCTCGCATGGGCGGTTCTTGAAGCGCGCTGGCACAAGCGGAACGTGGCTCTGGCGCGCATCAACACCGTTGCATTCGTGCTCCTGGGCCTGAGCCTGCTGCTCACCTTCCCGCCTATCGCCGATCTTTTCTAGCAGTCTCTCCATTCCGGTTTACTGCAATGGCAGGCAGCACGCATGCGCGCGTGCCGCCGCCTTTCCACGCGCTGTATCATGGTGCTGCCTGAATCCGGATGAATCGATGATCGCTGTGATTTCACCCAGCCGGATTCCATGAAGGAGATCGATGCATTCTTCTGACGCGGATTCGCCCAAGTCCTTCACTCGCCGCAATCTTCTCAAGCTCCCCGGATTCTATTGGCTCGCATCCCATTGGGGCGGAAGCGCCCTCGCAGCAGTTGCTCCTCCGGCAATTCGCCACGGCCACAGCATGAGCTTGAACGGAACCTGGAGCCTGACCTACGGCCCGTGTCCCGATGCTCCGCGCAAACTGCCGCAAACCGCGCCTCCGGCAAGCTGGCCCACCATCCCCGCCACCGTGCCCGGCAATGTAGAACTGGACCTGGTTGCCGCCGGCCGCATCGAGCCCCTGGAAAAGGGCAATCGCGCCTACGAGGCTCTCAAGCTGGAGTCGCATCAGTGGTGGTATCGCCGCAGCTTTCACGCCGATCCCACACCGCCCGGCGACAAAGCAGAGCTGGTCTTCGACGGACTCGACTGCCTCGCCACCGTGTGGTTGAACGGGGTGCTTATCGGGAAGCCGGCCAATATGCTCATCCCCCACCGTTTCGATGTGACCTCAGTGCTCAAGCCTCACCAGAGCAACGAACTGGTGGTGCGCATCGATCCCGCGGTGCCCGCCGGACTTGCCGTGCCCCGCACCGATTGGGAAGTTTCGTACGACGGCCATTGGGAGTCGCTGCCGATCCGCAAGGCTCCGCACATGTACGGCTGGGACATCATGCCGCGCATCGTCAGCGCCGGGTTGTGGCGCGGCGTGCGTATCGAGTGGACGCCGCACGTTCAGTTTTCCAGCGTCTACTGGTTCACGCGCACCGTGGATGTGGAGCAAGGCAAGGCAGTCGTACAGGTGGAATGGGAGATTGCCGGCCCGGTTGCGAAGCAGGACGGCAGCCGCGTGGAAGTTGAGCTGCGCCGCAACGGGAGCACTGCTTTCCACGCTCAGGCCGCTGCGCTGCCGGCCGGCCAGCAGGAGTGCGCGCTCGATCATGCCGAACTGTGGTGGCCCCGCGGCTACGGCGACTCCGCGCTTTATGAAGCCACGGTGACGCTGCGCGGCAGCGGAGGCGAAATTCTGGACCGGCGCGTGAGCAATCTGGGCGTTCGCACCATTGAGTTGGTTCGCAGCGATATTGTCACCAGGGAAAAGCCCGGCAGCTTTGGCTTCGAAGTCAACGGCGTGCCGGTCTTTGTGAAAGGCGCGGATTGGAGCCCGCTGGATGCACTGCACAGCCGCGATCCTCAGCACCTGGACCGCGTTTTTCCCATGCTCGTGGAGCTGAACTGCAACATGGTCCGCTGCTGGGGCGGCAATGTTTACGAGTCAGATCATTTCTTCGATCTCTGCGATCAGGCAGGCATTCTCATCTGGCAGGACTTCGCCATGGCCTGCGCCGAATATCCGCAGGACGAGGCCTTTCTCAATGCAATCAAGGTTGAAGCCGAAGCCGTTGTTCCGCGCCTGCGCAACCATCCCTCGATCGCTCTCTGGTCGGGCAATAACGAAGTGGACGATGCGCTGGTTTCGCACAACATTCCGGGCAAGCCTGCGGTCGATCCCAACCGGGACCGCATCAGCCGCGAGGTTCTTCCCGCGGTGCTGCAGCGCCTCGATCCGCATCGCTCATACCTGCCGAGTTCGCCCTATCACAGCCCCGCCGTCTTCGCCGCCGGCAACAACGGCAACCTCATGCCCGAGGTCCACTTGTGGGGTCCGCGCGGCTATTTCAAGGCTCCGTTCTACACCGAATCGCCCGCGCACTTTGTCAGCGAAATCGGTTATCATGGCTGCCCGTCGCGCTCCTCGCTTGAGAAGATGTTCGACCCCGAATGCGTTCACCCGTGGGTGCGGGATGCGGCTGCGGAAGCCGCGCAGGCGAAGTTTCACGACGCAATGCCCGGGCACGCCTGGAACGATGAGTGGCTCACCAAGTCTGTGCGCTTCCGTCCCGACGACCGCTCCACACGGGGCAGAAACAACCTGATGCTCAAGCAGATCAAGGCTTTCTTCGGCACGATTCCCGAGGATCTGGACGAGTTCATCCTGGCCTCGCAGATTACCCAGGCAGAAGCGATGAAGTTCTTCATCGATTTCTGGCGGCAGCAGAAAGGTCCGCGCCAGGGCATTATCTGGTGGAACCTGCGCGACGGCTGGCCCATCGTTTCCGATGCCGTCGTCGACTACTACAACAACAAGAAGCTCGCCTTCCAATACATCTTGCGCGCGCAGCGCAACGTGCAGGCCATCTGCTGCGAAGCCGTTGACGGGCAGCATTCCGTCCTCGTCGTCAACGACACGCTGCGCCCGGCGCACGGCTGTCTGCAGATTCGCCGCGCCGGCAGCGGTGACAAGCTTCTGGAAACGGCCTTCACGGTCGGTCCGAACGGCAAGTCCGCCGTTGGGGCGCTTCCGCATCCCGCGCACAATGAGATTTGGCTGCTCGATTGGTCGGTGGAGGGAGCAGGCTCGTTTGCCAGCCACTACCTCGCGGTCTCCGTTCCGGTGCTTCTTGCGCAATACACTGACTTGATGAAATCGACAGGCCTGCTGCGAGATTTTCAAGAGTAGAGGAACCCGTGAACAACAAAGTAAGCCGGCGCGACGTCTTGAAATCCGCGGTCCTGGGCGCAGCCGCCATCGGCATCCAGCAAAAACTACGCGGCGTTGAGCCCGCGCATCCCGGCAGCCTCGAATCCGATTTCATGCAGCCTCCCGGCGATGCGCGCCCCTGGGTTTACTGGTATTTCATGGACGGCCATCTCACCCGCGAGGGCATGGACGCCGATCTGGGCGCCATGAAAAGTGCCGGCCTGGGCGGAGGCATTTATCTTGAAGTCGGCATCGGCATCGAACCGGGTCCAGTCGAGTTCATGAGCGAGCCCTGGCAGAATCTGCTCGGCCACGCCTTTGAAGAAGCCGACCGCCTGGGCCTTGAAATTGCTCTTGCCGCCGGACCCGGCTGGTGCGGCGCCGGCGGTCCCTGGGTCAAGCCCGATGAATCCATGCAGCATCTGGTTGCCAGCAAGACCGTCGTCGAAGGCCCCGCCGCATTCAACGCACTGCTGCCGCAGCCTGCGCCGCGCACGCCCTTCTTCGGCGTCAACACGCTCTCTCCCGAATTGCTGAAAATCTGGAAGGAGTTTTACCGCGACGAATTCGTTCTCGCCTTCCCCACGCCCTCCGCGGCTGCGACCATTCCCGACGTCGATGAGAAGGCTCTTTACACGCGCGGCTCGTACTCCTCGCAAATCCCAGGCCCTTATACCGAGCGCCCCTGGGTGCGTCCCTTTCTGCCCAGCGAAGCCGGCAATGCGCTCGAACCCGCCGGGCGCTGCGTCGCTTCAAGCAAGGTCGTCAACCTCACCTCCAGGCTTTCATCCGATGGCAAGCTCGCCTGGACTGTGCCCCCGGGAAGCTGGACCATTCTGCGCTTTGGCCGCACCCTCACCGGCCAGACCACGCGCCCCTCGCCCAAGCCCGGCCTCGGACTTGAATCCGACAAGTTCTCATCCACAGCGATGGACGCCCACTTCGACGCCTACATTGCCTCGCTGCTCAAGAAAACCGGTGCGCCGCAGCATCCCGGCCGCGGACTCGTCGCCCTGCACTTCGACAGTTGGGAGATGAGCTCGCAGAACTGGTCGCCGCGCTTTCAACAGGAGTTCCAGCGCCGCCGCGGCTACGATCCTCTCTCCATGCTCCCCACCTTTACCGGCTTCGTCGTCGATTCGCCGGAGCGCTCCGAGCGTTTTCTCTGGGACATTCGCCAGACCGCCAACGAGCTTGTCTGCGAAAACCAGGCCCTGCGCCTGCGCGAACACGCACGG
>Ga0364880_10233_pt1 | contig 25842 bp, 22 predicted proteins | sample ExccelJu500001D3_5_FD_206927 | JGI IMG/M metagenome (GOLD analysis project Ga0364880, IMG submission 206927) | Enriched cells from Trout Bog Lake Hypolimnion, Wisconsin, USA - BchlTB.July30.5000.01.D3 | ecosystem: Environmental > Aquatic > Freshwater > Lake > Hypolimnion/Profundal zone | place... | reverse complement strand
GCACCTGTTCCAAAAGGGGGAAGTTAAATGTCTGCACACATCAGCCAGATTTCTTCGCACAGACTTAATGAGTCTGTGACCAGACCTTTCCGCACCGCACCGCGCAAGTCAGTCAGTCAGTCAGTCAGTCAGTCAGTCAGTCAGTCAGTCAGTCAGTCAGATTTAGAAAACCGTCGCTTCAAAAAGTTCCCTATTCAGGGAGCTTTATTTCAACCTTTTCACCTTGTCTCACTGCTATTTCTTGGCAGAGTTTTCCATTCGCAAATCAATCGGGGAAATCAACCGTGGTCTGTCCCCAATTGTTTCAATAACCAATAACTGGGGAGACCATGTGCCGCCTGTGATCGAGAACGACCTAGACGACGACCATGTCGTTGCTTGTGCAATGATTGGTTCTGGTGGTTTCAGTATACACAAGCGCATAGAGGAAAAAATCGCGCTACTTGAGGAATTATAAAATGACAATCTTCGTTGCTTTCATTCTTGTTGCCGCTGCTGGTTTTATTACTTATTTAGTGTTTGATGCCATTCGCAAATCCTAGCTAGGCAGGGTGCGCTCGCGTACCAATGTTTGGTTAACGACTAGTTTACCCATGCGTTGCTTGACAGCATGAAGGCTGGCGGCAAGACTGATACCAACCACGATAAAGAGGTGAGCGTGGCAGAGTTGGGGGAAAGCGCGAAACAGGAGACGATGGATATATCCAAGCAACTGGGCTTTCCGCAGTCGCCGAATATTATTAATTTTGGGAAGGATAATGCGTTGTTTCGGGTGAAGTGAGGGGTGGGGCGAAAAAATATTTACCCTATGTCAACTTCCTGAGTTAAAATCGCTGCACGACTCACCCTTTAACCATTCGGTTTAGCCGATATGCTTTAAGGGCGACAGGCCACCGAAAGGTGGCCTTGTCTTTTTGGAGCGTCACTTGAGAACAATCGTTTACGTTGACGGTTACAATTTGTATTATGGGTTGCTGAAAGGCTCCGCCCATAAATGGCTAGACTTGTTCTCGTTGTTCAATGAGCATGTTTTGGATAACAACATTGTCCTGCTTGAGGTTCGCTATTACACAGCACCTGTCCTCGGAAAAATGTCCGACCACCCCGAGTCATCGCAACGCCAGCGGATATATCTCCAAGCACTACGCAAAATGCCACCGCAACGGGTGAGTATTGTCGAGGGCAAGATGCTCGCCTCAACACCTTATCAACGCTTGGTAAAAACTATACCGGAAGCTGCGCATCTCCAGAAAGTTCAGGTTTATAGTTTTACAGAAAAGAAAACTGATGTGAATATTGCCGCTGACATGATTACAGATGCATGGCTGGGGCGTTGTGAGCAAATGGTGCTTTGTAGCAACGATTCTGATCACGAGGGTTCGCTTGCTGCAATCCACAAACACCATCCGAATATTCGCATTGGAATAGTCGCTCCCATTACAGGAGTAGACAATCGCAAAATATCTGCCGACTTGGTGCATTATTCGCACTGGCAAAAAATCTTGAGTCCCTTGCATCTGGCTAAAGCACTGCTGCCCTCAAAAATTCCCAATACATCTATCCGCAAACCAGCCTCCTGGTGAGAGTGTCCGCAGGAGACGATGGATATATCCAAGCAACTCGGCTTTCCGCAGTCACCGAATATTATTAATTTTGGGAAGGATAATGCGTTGTTTCGGGTGAAGTAAATGCAAATCCCCCCTAGCCCCCCTTTGGAAAAGTGGGGAATAAATGAGCCCACTTTATAAAGGGGGCGGTGAACGAAGTGAGCGGGGGATTTTTAGTTGTTGCTTCAGGGGTTGGGGTTTTGCGGCATTGTTTGTGATGTGATGTTTGTAAAAGTGATTGTCATTCCCTGTTAATTGAGATACGTTGTATTACGCTAACCGAATAGGAGTTGGGATATGGCAGCAACGGCGATGATCCACGTTCGCGTGGACGAAGAGGTAAAAACACAGGCTACAGAAACGTTGGCATCTATGGGGCTCTCCGTGTCTGATGCTGTAAGAGTTTTCCTAAAGCGGGTTGTTGCTGAGCAAGCGATGCCGTTTGACGTTAGGGTGCCAAATGCACAGACACGTGCCGCAATGACTGAGGCCGATGAAATTATCCGCACTCGACGTGGTCGTTTTGCCAACGCACAGGAAATGTTCGATGCCCTCGATAAAGAAGCCAGCAAGCAGTAAGCGGGCTTCACTTCCAAGGGAGGTAGATTACGCCAAGAGCTTTTCCAAAGATTGGGAGCGGCTGAGTCGTTCCGGGCGATACGACATGAAACGCCTCTGGAGGTTATGCTGTTGTTAATTGCCAACGACGCGCCTTTGCGGGCTGAGTGGCTCGATCATCCACTCAGGGGAGGGTGGGAAGGACATCGAGAGTGTCATGTCGGTGATGGCGAAGAAAATGGGGCTGCACATCTACGCCTCGGCAGGCAGCACACAAACGGCATTGGATGGTTACAAAGGCAATGGCTTTTTTACCCAAGCGCTGCTGGATAGCATGAAGGCGGGAGGCAAGACCGATACCAACCGCGATCAGGAAGTGAGTGTGGCGGAATTGGGGGAAAGTGCCAAACAGGAGACGATGGATATTTCGAAACAACTGGGCTTTCCGCAGTCGCCGAATATTATTAATTTTGGAAAGGATAATGCGCTGTTTAGAGTGAAGTAAATAACCCCCCCCCTAGCCCCCCTTTAAAAAGTGGGGAATAAATGAGCCCACTTTTTAAAGGGGGCGGTGTTCGCCCCGGTTATATCTGCCGCACTTTAATATTCAGCGTTTGAATACGGTAAGCAATCTGGCGTGGTGTCATGTCAAGCAAGCGCGCAGCTTTGGCTTGTACCCAGCCTGCTTGTTCGAGCGCGGCAATGACTTTTTCGCGTTCATCGAGATTGGGGTCGTCAAGATCAAGGTTTTGGATAGTGCCCCGGCTTGCCGAAATTTTCTCGTCTATGCCGGTAAGCAGAACTCCGTCGCGATCAATCAGGTTTCCTTCTGTCATCACAGATGCGCGTTCCAGACAGTTTTCCAGTTCACGCACGTTGCCGGGCCAATCGTGATGCATGAGTACGCGCAGTGCCGCATCGCTCAAGCTGAGTGAACGACCTTGTTTTGTACCGATTTTTTCCACTAGAAAACGGGCAATTTCCGGGATGTCTTCCATGCGTTCGCGTAAGGGCGGCAAGTACAGTGGCATCACGTTGAGGCGGTAGTATAAGTCCTCGCGAAATTTTCCAGATTCCACTTCTGCTTCCAAATCGCGGTGAGTTGCGGCGACAACACGCACATCGACTTTGATGGTGCGCGTTCCGCCGACGCGTTCCAACTCGCCTTCCTGTAATACACGCAACAGCTTGGCTTGAAACGATGCGGATATTTCACCAATTTCGTCGAGGAAAACCGTACCTCCCTCGGCTTGCTCAAAACGCCCTTTGCGTTGTGCAATCGCGCCGGTGAATGCACCTTTTTCATGTCCGAACAATTCTGATTCCAGCAAGGTTTCCGGCAAGGCCGCACAGTTAAGTTTGACGAAGCTACCTCGTGCGCGCGGGGAGTTGTAATGAATTGCGTTGGCGATTAGTTCTTTGCCGGTGCCGGTTTCACCGCGTATCAACACGGTGGTATTCCATTTTGCCACCAGCCGCACTTGTTCAAAAATACGGCGCATGGATTGGGTGTGACCGATAATGTTGTCGAAGCCGTATTGTCCGCGCACACTGCGCCGCAACACATCGCGCTCCTCGACAATCTCCAGCTTTTCCTGCGCCACTTCCTGCGACAGTCGCACACTTTGCCCGATAAGATTGGCGACCATTTCCAAAAAGTGCTGATATTCGTCGAGTTGTTTGGTGATGCCCGGCGTCGGTTGTGCAGCCAACACGCCGACCACTTTTTTCCCGATACGAATCGGCACGCCAACAAATGCGCCTTGCGGGTTGTAGATACCGAGACGACTTAAAAAGCGCGGCTCATCCATAATGCGCTCGACCACGATACTGTTGCCGCTCTTGAGAATGTTGCCAACCACACCTTCGCCCGGCAGGTAACTCACTTCTTCGGTCACCGTGTCAGACACACCGTATACCAGCGAGACTTGCAGTTCACCGCTTGCAGGATCGAACAGGCTAACCATGCCGCGATCCAGCGCCATTCCTTCATGCAAGGCATTCAGCACACCATCCAGCGTTTGTTTAAAGTTAAGTGAATGCGATAACACACGACTCACTTGGTACAGCGTTTCCAATTCGGAACGCAGCAAATCCAGTTCCGATTTGGGCCGTTTTTCAATGTAGGCATCAGACACGTGAACCTCCTGTTACATAAGGCAGTTGCACGCGCACCCGACAACCGTTGTAATACCCGGTATCAATATCAATAGTGCCGCTATGTCGGTTCACCACTTCTTGCGCCATGGCAAGACCCAGCCCCAGGTGCTTGCGTTTGGAGCCTTTGGTGGTGAAGAATGGTTGGAACACTTTATAACGCAGCTCTTCGGGAATGCCGGGGCCGCTGTCTTCGACGAGTACCTCGATATGGTCTGTGTGGGATGTACAAACAATGCGTAGTTCACGTTTGCCGCCGCGTCTTTCATTTATCGCCTCTATAGCGTTCGATATCAGTTGTTTAAACAAGTTGGAAAGTTGTGCCGAATGACCGGATACCATCGCCGGTTTTTCCGAGGACACCCACTCAACCACGATACCTGAACCAAGCAAGTTGGGCGTGGTGAGTTTGAGTACATCTGCCAGCACTTCATTAAGATTAACAGTTTGCACAGTTTCGCTGCTTTGATCCGGAATACAGGCTCGCAAAGTTTCGAGTGCCTCGCGGCCTTTTTGTATGGCTTCTTCCAGCGCACTGGACGGAAGCCCGCCCTCGCCTTCTTTGGGCGAAGATGCGGGCTGGGAAGACAAACGACGCTCAAGCATATTTGCAGCGGCACTCAGCAAATTGAGCGGACCTTCCAGTTGGTATACTGCACCAGCCAACGTTTCACGCAAACTCTGAATGCGTTCTTGCTCGGAAAGCAGTGCATGAAGACTGTTGATTCGCACAGTCTCCTGCTGGTGTTTGAGTTCGCTGATATCTTGAATAGTCAACAGAAGATAATGACGACGCTGTGGTTCATAGAAAGCATCCGCACCGACATCATGTTCTTCGAACCATGAGACCGCACAGGAAAACCAGCGGGGCGGGCGAGTGGGCAATTGGATGCACACTTCGCGCGCGGCAATATTGCGGTGCTGGGTGTAGGCATGGGTAAAAGTTTCATCCATCTGGATGCGCAATTCGGCAAGAATTTTTACTGCCGGTTCTTTGCCAAGGTCGCCGATCAGCTTCTTGTATTCCTGATTATCCAGCAGCACGCGCTCTTTTTCATCGAGCAGTACAATGGCAACTTGCGCAGCATCCACCACTGACTCGATTAACGCCTTCTGGTTCTGTACTTGACGCTCCAAACGATGAACTTCGGTTACATCGCGTTGCATACCCAGAAAATGCGTCGTAAGCCCCTCCTCACCGACTACCGGCGTGATAGTGACATCAGCCAGATAGCGGCTGCCGTCTTTGCGCTTGTTGACCAATAGACCATTCCACGGACGCTGCCGCTGAATTTGTACCCACAGGGTTTCATATACCGCCTTGGGTGTGACACGATAAGACAAGATTGATTCATTATGCCCCACAACCTCATCCTGCCCATAGCCGGTAGTGCGCTGGAAGGCGGCATTAGCGTACAAGATGTTTGCACGCGCATCGGTGATTGAAATTGCCAACGCGGCTTGCTCGACCGCCTGCCGGAATATATGTGACGGCACTTGGTCGGCTATATCCTGCTCCGGGCTGGAGGAGGTAACAGGTGGCTTGGACATCGGAACTCCGGTAGTTAAGTGATGTGTAACTTCTAAAGAAATTGAGCAATAAACATGCCCGACTTTGCCTAAAACAAACAGTTTTAATGTTACAGGGTTAATGTCGGTTTTGCTACATCTATGCAGTGCATAACCCGACAACGACAAACCTTTTTTGCACTCATCTAGTGCATGGAGGTATCAACCACCTGATTTTGTGCATCTCCGATTGGTAATTTATTGCTGGCACGGCGTTTGCAAATGAAAGTGCAGGAGAATGTCAAAAAATGAGTGAATACCTGTTGCTACTACTTTCAACTGCACTGGTGAATAACGTGGTGCTGGTGAAATTTTTGGGATTATGCCCGTTCATGGGTATCTCGAAAAAAATGGACACCGCTTTAAGCATGGGTCTCGCCACGACTTTTGTCATCACTTTCACCACCGCCGGCGCTTGGCTGCTGGAGCACTGGTTGCTGATGCCGCTGGGCATTCAATATTTGCGTATTCTGACTTATATCCTTGCGATTGCCGCTGTGGTTCAATTTACCGAGATGGTCATTCGCAAAACCGCCCCCGCGCTGTATCAAGTGCTGGGTATCTATCTTCCCCTGATTACTACTAACTGCGCAGTACTCGGTTTGCCCTTGCTTAACGTACAAGAAAAAAGTGGCTTTGCGGTCAGCCTGATGGTCGGTTTCGGCTCATCGGTCGGCTTTACGCTGGTGCTGGTGTTATTTGCGGGATTACGCGAACGCATCGCGCTGGCAACCGTATCGGCAACCTTTGCCGGCGCACCTATCGCTTTTATCACTGCCGGATTACTGGCGTTGGCATTTATGGGTTTTGCAGGATTGGTTCCACATTAAGTATTTATTAGAGGAAAAATCCAAATGATTTCCGCACTGACAAGTCTGACTATTCTAGGCGCAGTTCTGGGTTTGATCCTGGGGTTTGCTGCGCGGGTGTTTAGGGTGGAAGGCAATAAATTGGCCGAGGAAATACTGGAGATATTGCCCGGTTCTCAATGCGGGCAATGCGGATTCCCCGGCTGCGCCGGTGCTGCACAGGCTTTGACCGAAGGACGCGCACCTGTCACCTTGTGTCCGCCGGGTGGTCGCGCCGTGGTGTTGGCGTTGGCTGCTAAATTGGGAAAAGATGCCGACATGGCCGACGTAAAAGAAACGGTTCCGATGATTGCGGAAGTGAAAGAAGAAATTTGTATTGGCTGTACGCGTTGCTTCAAAGTCTGCCCTACCGATGCCATCATGGGCGCGGCACAGCAAATCCATTCGGTATTCCGCGAAGCTTGTACCGCCTGCGGTAAATGCGAAGAAGTGTGCCCGACTGAATCTATCAAAATGCAACCCATTCCGGTGACACTGCAATCTTGGTATTGGCATAAACCGCTGACAAGTGAGGCTGTATGAAACTATTTAATCTACGCGGTGGAGTACACCCGGAGGGACGCAAAGATTTGTCGGCAGATATTCAAGTGCGCGCATTGCCGTTGCCAAAACTTCTCTATGTTCCTTTGCAACAACACATCGGCGCACCTGCATCGCCAGCGGTAAAAGTGGGGGATCATGTACTAAAAGGTCAGCTCCTTGCGGCAGCACAAGGAACGGTTTCTTCATCTATTCACGCGCCGACTTCAGGTGTTGTTATTGCACTCGGCGATCACGCTGCACCACATCCTTCCGGATTGCCCGTACCAACGATCACCTTGGAGAGCGATGGTAACGATACTTGGATAGCAACGCAGACCTTAGATGACCCCTTCTTTCTTTCGGCAGAAGATATTGCCGCGCGGGTGGCTGCGGCGGGCATTGTCGGTTTGGGTGGAGCGACTTTTCCGGCAGCGTTGAAGCTGAATCTGAGCCGTAACAGCGGCGTGCAAACACTCATCATGAACGGTGGCGAGTGCGAACCTTATCTCACTTGTGATGACCGTATCATGCGCGAACGCGCAGTCGACATTATCGAGGGTATACGGCTGATTGCGCTTGCCGTCGCTGCAAAAGAAATATTGGTCGGCATCGAAGACAACAAGCCGGAGGCCATCGCCGCAATGCAATCTGCGGCGAAAGGCAGCGAGGTTAAAGTGGTGGCGATGCCGAGCATGTACCCCATGGGCTCGGAAAAACAAATTATCCAAGTGCTCACCGGGAAAGAGATTCCTGCCGGAGGTCGCCCCGCCGACATCGGTGTACTGGTGCATAACGTCGCTACTGCCTTTGCCGTACAGCAAGCTATTCGCTACGGAAGACCATTGATATCACGTCTGGTTACGGTTAGCGGGGGCGCAATCAAGTCCCCATGTAATGTTGAAGCATTGGTAGGAACACCGGTGCAAGAGCTAATTGATTTTGCCGGTGGCTATTCACAACCCGCCTCACGTCTGGTACTGGGCGGGCCAATGATGGGGCAACAGTTTAGCAATACAAAAGTCCCTGTTGTAAAAGGGACGAGCGGTGTACTTGCACTGACTTCAAAAGAAATCGGGAAGGCCGAGCCTTCACCTTGTATCCGCTGCTCGACTTGTGTACGTGCTTGCCCGGTTGGTTTGTTACCGCTGGAAATGGCAGCCCGTATTCGAGTTTCCGATCTGGCTGGAGCAGTCACACTCGGGCTCAAAGATTGCATTTCCTGCGGTTCGTGTTCCTATGTTTGCCCCGCACACATTCCGCTGGTGCATTACTTCAATTACGCCAAAGGCGACCTCTCCACACAAGAGCGGTCAAAGTTGAAACAGGAATCAACTAAAAAATTAGCAGAAGCACGCAACGAACGCATCGCGCGTATTGAGCGTGAGCGGGCAGAAGCTGCCGCGAAACGCAAAGCTGCACGTGAAGCGAAAGAGCGCGCAGCGGCAGCAGCAAAAGCCGCAACGGAGGCAGCATGAATAAGTATTTTCTACATGGGAATTCATCAAGCTTCCCCCTTTACCAAAGGGGGACTGAGGGGGATTTTTTTGTGCGCTCAATATTTAAATCCCCCCTAGCCCCCCTTTGGAAAAGTGGGGAATGTCACTTCGTAGCCCAATGCGGAACTGCGTTAATGGAATATTAAGCATGAACAAAATCGCACACTCCCCACACGCACACGCGCCCATTTCCATCAGCAAAGTGATGGCAACAGTAATGCTCGCACTTGCTCCTGCCACTCTGTTTGGTTTCTGGTTATACGGTTGGCCTGCAATCAACTTATGGATAGTTTCAATCATTGCTGCCATCATCGGCGAGGCATTAGTGGTGCGCTGGCAAGGCCGCTCGGTACGTCCGGTACTGCTGGATGGTTCAGGCATTTTGACAGCATGGCTGCTTGCGTTGTCACTACCTCCGTTCGCACCTTGGTGGATCGCAGTGCTGGGCAGTTTATTCGCTGTCGTTATCTGCAAGCAGGTGTTCGGCGGTTTGGGGCAAAACGTGTTCAACCCGGCGATGGCTGCACGTGTGATGTTATTGATTTCGTTCCCATTGGAGATGACCACCTGGGTAGCACCGGCGCCTTTGGGTTCGGCTCATGCGCCAAGTCTAATAGAAAGCCTGCGTGTCACTTTCCTTAGTCAACCCTTGGACGGCATGGCTAGTGCCTCGCTGTTAGGCCATGTAAAAACTGAATTCACACGCGGCTTCGGTCTCGATCAATCTCTCACCGGATATTTCTCGCCGCTGCATTCGATGGTAGGTGAACGAGCCGGTAGCTTGGGGGAAACGGCAGCCGTGTTGTTGCTGTTGGGTGGACTATATCTTATCGCACGTCGCATCATCACTTGGCATGCACCGGTTGCGATGCTGGCGGGTGTCGCCATCCCTGCCCTGCTATTCAATCTGATCGACGGCAATCATTATGCCGGACCAATGTATCACTTGCTTTCCGGCGGGCTGATGCTGGGCGCGTTCTTCATCATCACTGATCCGGTGACCTCGCCCAACACCACGCTCGGACAACTTATTTTCGGCTTCAGTTGCGGTTTGCTGACTTGGATTATTCGTACCTGGGGCGGCTACCCTGAAGGTGTGGCCTTTGCCGTAATGCTGATGAATGCTGCTACACCAATTATCGACTATTACGTGAAGCCGCGAATCTACGGACGAGATCGCAAGGGTGCAGCATTGCCAGTCGGGAAGGAGTCCTGAGATGAATTTCGAAAAAATACGCAGTAGCTTGGCCTATCAGGGCGTTCTACTCGGTGGTACAGCCTTGTTGACTACGGCAGCGCTGGCCTTGGCCGCACGGGCAACCGATGCCGATATCCACGCAGCCGAAGCGCGAGATATGAAACAGTCTTTCGCCGTGGTGTTGCCCGGTCAATATGACAACGATTTGCTCAAAGACACGCTGACATTGAACGGCCCGAATGGTGAGGTCACAGTGTATCGCGCACGCAAAGCCGGGCAAGTGGAAGCACTTGTGTACAAGGTCAGTGGCAACGGTTATGCCGGAGCAGTCGATTGTATTATGGGTATTGACCGTACCGGAAAAATTACCGGTGTGCGCGTAATCAAACACCGTGAAACACCGGGTCTGGGCGACAAGATTGAAGCGGCGAAGAGTCGTTGGATATTTGCTTTCGAAGGAAAATATCTGGGCGATCCTCCTGCTGATAAATGGGGCGTGAAAAAAGACGGTGGCGTGTTCGATCAATTTGCCGGAGCCACCATCACACCACGCGGCGTGGTTAAAGCAGTCAAAGGCGGTCTCGAATTCTTCGACAAAAATCGTGCTCAGTTACTAGACGGTAGCGCGCCAAAGGAGGTAACACATGAGTAACGTCTACGCGCGCATCTCACGCGAAAGTCTGTGGGACAACAACATCGTCTTCGCCCAAATTCTCGGCATGTGCCCGACCATGGCGGTGACCAGCAGTGCCACCAATGGCCTCGGCATGGGGCTCGCCACCACCGCAGTGTTGCTCACTTCCAACATGATTATTTCCGCTATTCGCAACATAGTCAGTGAAGAAGTCCGCATCCCGGTTTATATCGTTATCATCGCCACGCTGGTGACACTTGTGGATGTGAGCATCAACGCTTGGGCGCACGATCTCTACAAAGTGCTGGGGCTGTATATCGCGCTCATTGTTGCCAACTGCGCAGTGCTCGGACGTGCCGAAGCCTTCGCCGCCAAAAATCCGGTATTACCCTCCGGCATGGACGGCTTGATGATGGGCTTAGGCTTCACCTTTGCGCTGACCACCATCGGCGCTGTGCGCGAAATAATCGGCGCAGGCACTTTATTTGCAGATGCACACTTGCTGTTAGGGCAAGCGTTCTCATTCATGGAATTAAAGATTATCCCCGATTACAAAGGATTCCTGCTGATGATCTTGCCGCCGGGTGGATTCTTGGTGCTTGGATTTTTGATTGCGGGTAAACGAGTGATTGACCGCAATCGTGCTCAGCGTGCGGTTGTTGCAGAGACACCGGCAGCGGAACCCGTAGCGAGTTGACGTGAAACAAAAGCAAATCCCCCTCCGCTTCGCTCCACCCCCTTTTACACCCAGAGGGTGCAAGAACCTCTGCGAAGCAAAGTGGGTTATTCCCCACTTTGTAAAAGGGGGGCTAGGGGGGATTTACTTTTGCTTCATCACACAGGGCGTTTATTACCATGCCCCATAGGAGAAAATCATGCAAATTGGCGTAGCCTATTCAGAACCCGCCCAGCAACTCTGGCTGCGCATCGAAGTGCCTGACGATGCCACAGTACAAGCTGCTATCGAACGCTCCGGCATCCTGAAAAAATTCCCTGCCATCGACCTTGCCAATGACCAAGTAGGCATCTTCGGCAAAGCTGCTGAACTTGATGCCCCGCTTAAACCCGGTGACCGTATTGAGATCTATCGTGCGATCACCGCAGACCCGGCAACAGTGCCAAGACGGGTAATTGCGGGAGAAGATGACGAGTAGTTTTTTTTAACTCACACTTACGTCTACGCACTTTCTATAATTTCCCCATGAAAAAACCTTCACTTCTTCAGCGTTTGAGAGCAAAAAAACGAAACCGCTCTCTCCTGATTGCGGTGACATGGTACACCGAATCAACTTGGGCCGAAGTGAAGGCCACGGCCTCTGATCCGGAAAGTTTTGAAGAGTCATTCACAAAATGGAAAGCGATGGCTGTCTCTTCCATCAGGGAATTTCTACGCTCTGGTGTCCATGCCGTTGAATGCCATATTGACCCGCAAGAATTTTTTGCCTGGTGTGCCTTCAATAATCAAGTGAACAACTCTGCATCAAGAGCAGAGTTCGTTTCAGAAAAATTGAGCCAGCATAGCTAGTACCTGTAACACCAAAACCTAACCCCCTCGCAAGCCTCCCCCCTTGTCAGGGGAGGCTTAAAGGCTTGCCCTGACAAGAGGAGACAGAGGGGTTGATTTTTTTGTTACGAATTCGCCTGATCTCTCACTTTTCGAGATTAAGCTCTTGCATTAGTTGTACGGAAAGCTCTTCAATGGAGCGCGATGTGGTATCAAACCATTTGATTCCTTCGCGCCGCATCATTCGTTCAGCCGCAGCCACTTCATATTTGCAGTTTTCGAGCGATGCATATTTGCTATTCGGGCGACGATCGCTGCGAATGCGATGCAGTTGATCTGGTGAAATAGTTAAACCAAATACCTTATTACAATATGGACGCAACCTCGAAGGTAAATCACCGCGTTCAAAATCTTCCGGGATGAGCGGGTAATTAGCCGCTTTCAACGAAAATTGTAACGAAAGATATAAACTGGTTGGAGTCTTGCCGCTTCGGGAAACGCCGACCAATATAATGTCGGCACTTTTTAAATCAGCATCCGAAACACCGTCGTCGTGAGCAAGCGCAAAGTTCACAGCCGCAATACGCGAGTTGTATTCGGGATTGGCATGTCCGTGCGACCTACCAACGGCGCGGTTATAGCGGGTTCCCAGTTCCTGCTCCAGCGGAACGATAAACGCATCGAACAAGTCGATAAAGAATGCATCGGCCTGATGCAAAATCGTACTAAATTCCTGATTGGTCTGCGTCATGATAACGATGGGGCGTATACCTTCGATCCTACTCAGCTCATTAATGCGTCCGAGACAATCTCTGACCTTCTCCTCGTTATCCAGAAAAGGAAAACGCAACTGGCGAAACTCCGTTCCGTCAAATTGGGCAAGCAAGCCGTGTCCCAAGGTTTCTGAAGTAATGCCTGTACCGTCGGAAACGTAAATGATAGTGCGCTTTTTTGTTGGCATGATTCCCTCTTAAAAAATATGAAATTGGCAGTAAATGAGTTACACCACACCGGAGTTAACGGGGTAGCTCACATAACGAATATTGAGTTTATAAGAGCGCAAAGTTGCAAGGAATTGTTCTGCCTGTTGCGAATCCAAGATAAATTCAACTTGTATCGGCAACTCACCGCCCAATTCAATAAAAGTTTCCGCGTGTAAACTTCCGTGACGGCCGAATCCGGCAATGGAACGAAAAACCGAGCCTCCTGATATACCATTCTGCTTTGCATGATCCAACAACCAGTTGTATAACAGCTGGTCACCGTGCTTTTGTTTTTCGGTAAGATAAAACTTGAGGTAAATTGCCTGCATAGTGCCTCCTATTGCCTGGATAAATTTATTCTCAAAAAAAACGTAGGGTGGGCAGACAGCTTTATCGTCTGCCCTTGCAGTTAAGCCAATGCGTGGGCACAAATGCGTGCCCACCCTGCATTCTTTGATTTAAAAAAATTTCCAAGAGAAAAAAATTAGCCCTGCTCCTATTGCTGTATCCACTTGACAGTTTGAATACCCAATACAGTCATTAATAACGAACCTCCCAGATGAACAGAGATGATCGTCACTCCCCATAAATATTGACCGCGCATTAGCAGCGTGACTGTTTCAGCGGAAAATGTTGAAAAGGTGGTCAATCCGCCCAAGAAACCGGTGATGATGAGTAAGCGCCATTCCGGTGCGAGTCCGGGATGCTGCAAGAAGAAGGCTACTGCAAAACCAACCAAATATCCTCCGATAAGATTGGCTGATAACGTACCCAGCGGCAACTCGGCTAGCACTGGATTAAACCAAAGACCCAATCCCCAACGCAACCAAGCGCCGATGGCAGAGCCCACTCCAATTGCGATAAATGCGTTTAGCATAGTGCCTGAAAAGTTAAGTTTATTCTTATAGAACAATTGTAGCAGGAGGAACCAATCCGCGCAGCCTGAAACATCGCAAGTTGGGTGATCCATCCAATTCATACACATTGAACTCCCTGCATGGCGATGGACGCTGTTCGTAAATCGCACAGGAAACCTGTTTGCCAACCTCACCACGCAACGCGATACAACGCGGTGGATAATTGTTAGTTCCCTTCATGCATAACAAGTGCTGAAGTACTTGTTCGGTAAACTCCGCCGGAACAAATCCGCCCGGCATTTCGTTGGACTCACCCCAATAGAACGAAACACGAAAATAAGCGCAGCAGGCACCGCAGTTTAAACAGGGATTGTTTTCACTCATAAATCAGTTAATCACTTCACCCCATAAATCATGTTCATCCGAATCCGTAATGCGCACCGTGACAAACTCCCCTACTGCCAGTTGTTCGCCATTGATGTACACCAGACCATCAATCTCCGGTGCATCGGCGGCACTGCGGGCAACCGAGCCTTCTTCATCCACATCATCGACCAGCACTTGCATGGTTCTGCCAATTTTTTTGGCCAGTTTTTCCGCGCTAATCTCTTCTTGCAGATACATTAATTGCGCCAAGCGATCTTCTTGCACGTCGGGATCAATATGATCGGGCAATGCATTGGCTGCCGCACCCTCCACCGGAGAGTATTTAAATGCGCCGACACGATCCAATTGTGCTTCTTCGATAAAGTCGAGCAACTCTTCAAACTCCTCTTCGGTCTCGCCGGGAAAGCCTACAATAAAAGTGCTGCGCAAAGTAATATCCGGACACACGCTACGCCAATGTTGAATGCGCTTGAGCACATTTTCGCTACTGGCCGGACGCTTCATTAGCTTCAGAATACGTTCGTTGGCATGTTGAAACGGAATATCGAGATAAGGAAGAATCTTGCCTTCCGCCATTAGTGGAATGACTTCATCCACACTCGGATAAGGATAGACGTAATGCAAACGTACCCAGGCACCAAGATCGCCCAGCGAGTCGGCAAGCTCGGTCAGACGTGTTTTTAACGGGCGACCTCCCCAGAATCCGGTGCGGTATTTCACATCCACGCCATAGGCACTGGTGTCTTGCGAAATCACCAGTAACTCTTTTACTCCGGCATCAACTAAACTTTGCGCCTCCTGCATCACCTCGCCCACCGAACGGCTCACCAAGCCGCCACGCAAACTCGGGATGATGCAGAAAGTACAGCTGTGGTTACAGCCTTCGGAAATTTTCACATAGGCAAAATGGCTCGGCGTCAGACGTATGCCCTGTGCAGGTACGAGATCGCTGTACGCATCATGCAGTCGCGGCAAGTGCCGATGCACTGCTTCCATCACTTCATCGGTGGCATGAGGGCCGGTCACAGCCAACACTTTAGGATGCGCGTTTTTAACCACGTCACCCTTCGCGCCCAGACAGCCCGTGACAATAACCTTGCCATTTTCCTGTAACGCTTCGCCAATTGCTTCCAGCGATTCCGCCACCGCGCTGTCGATAAAGCCGCAAGTGTTTACCACCACCAGATCAGCCTCCTTATAACTCCCGGTGATAACATAGCCTTCGGCGCGCATACGGGTGAGGATAAGCTCAGAATCTGAAGCGGCCTTCGGGCAGCCGAGAGAGACGAAACCAATGCTCGGTGTGTGTATTTTTTTCAAGTTGTTTCCTAATTCAATATTGTTGGTTCAAGTCAACCAAAAAAGTTCACAGTTCCTTTACCTTTTCAGGGGGAGGGACTGTATCGGCTTACTCTGAAATCAGCGCATTCATCAGCGCTACCGTCCCTATTCCCAAAACAATCAGTACTAGTTGCTGAATGGTATCGCTCAACTTTGTGCGTTTATGCAAGCCGGGTATCAGATCGGCTACCGCCACGTAAATCAGGCTGGCAGCTGCCAAGGCCAATAACGAGGGGGTCCAGAACTGCATGGTCTGTAATGTAAGATAACCCAAAATGCCGCCAACGAGGGTGGCACAAGTGGAGATTACATTCATTTGAAAGGCGCGCAGCTTGCTATAGCCCGAATGCAACAATATCGCAAAGTCGCCAACTTCCTGGGGTATCTCGTGGGCGATAATCGCAAGCGAAGTGACGACCCCCAGATGAATATCTGTTAAAAATGCGGCCGCGATGATAATGCCGTCAATAAAATTGTGGAAAGTGTCGCCCACAATCACCATCGTACCGCTGCGTCCGTGGTCATGCTTGGCTTGATCGTGGGGTTCATGCACTTCGCAATGGTCGTGATGACAATGGCGCCAGATCAGCACTTTCTCCAGCGTGAAAAATAGCAAGATACCAAACAATACCGTGCTGCTAACCGTGGTGGAATTGGGACTAAGCTTGATCGCCTCGGGAAGAATATCCAGAAAAACCGCCCCCAGCAAAGCGCCAATGGCGTAGCTCACCAACGCACCGATCAAATTCGCTCGTGCATTTAGCGCGAATAGTGCCGCGCACATCAGACTCAGTGCCCCGCCAAAGAAACTCGCGAAGATGATCCAAACCAAAACGCTCATGTATGGATTAAAAGTATGAAATAAAACTTGGATTATACTTAAGCGCGACGAAGGAGTTTCAAAAATTCACCCGCAGAAACCGGTTTGGAATACAAAAAGCCCTGGATGTAATCACATTCAAACTGAATCAACAAATCCCGCTGTTCGGGTGTCTCAACACCCTCGGCAATGGTCTTAATGCCCAGTTTATGCGCCATCACAATGATGGCCTCAGTCAAGGCTCGGTTGCTTTCGTTTTCGGTTATGTTTTTGATAAATGAAATATCTATTTTCAAGTAATCAATATCAAATTGATTTAGGTAAGACAGTGATGAAAATCCGGTTCCAAAATCGTCAATCGACACTTCTATTCCCAGCTGTTGAAAAGATATCAGCTCATCCCGAACCTTGTCAGAATCAGTAATTAGCAGTCCCTCTGTGATTTCTACCGTAATGCAGCCTTTCGGTAAACTTGAGATCGCAAGCCGATCCATCCAGGGATGACGTTCAGCTCTAACAAACTGGACGGGTGATTTATTGACGCTCACTTGAATTAACTGACCAGCCTCTTGTTCCCAAAACTCAATCGTATCTATCACCTCCAAAAACACCCACTCACCAATTTCAAGAATCAAACCTGATTCTTCTGCCAGCGGTATAAATGCAGACGGACTGACTAGTCCGCGCCTGGGATGATTCCATCTTAACAATGCCTCTGCCTTATTGATTTTTCCAGTATTACTATCAACAATTGGCTGATAAACTACCGTCAATTCCTTATTTGCAAGAGCCTCACGCAAATCGTTGGTCAATGACATTTTTTCTATCGCATTCGCCTGCATCGAGGACTTAAAGTAATTTGATCTGTTCCGCCCCGATAGTTTTGCTTCGTACATCGCTTGATCGGCGTATTGCATTAGCTCATCAAGTTTATTGGTATCCTCAGGGAACAATGTGATCCCGATACTTGCCGAGATATGACCGATATCCCCGTCACCCAAATCAAAAGACAGGGTTAGTTCTTTCAGGATATTTTGAACGATCCTATCAAGGTTAATTGCTTCGGAATAGTCCGGAATAATGACAGTAAATTCATCGCCGCCCAGGCGCGCCACGGTATCAGTTTCACGGACGCAACTGCGAATTCGTTTCGTTGCTTCAATCAACAGTGCGTCACCTTTGGCGTGACCAAGCGTATCGTTGACCTCTTTAAACCGGTCAAGGTCTATGAATAACAAACCAAGCGGCGCTCCGGTTCGGAGCGACAATTTTGTTTCCTGTTCCAAACGGTCATGGAATAATCGACGATTGGGCAAGCCGGTCAGCGAGTCAAAGCTGGCTTGTTTCCAGATCAATTCCTCTTTTTCTTTCTTGTCGGTGATGTCGGAAAACAAAGCGATATAACGGTGAATGCTTCCATCCGCATTTATTTCTGCATTGATATGTAGACGTTCGGCATAAACACCTCCATCTTTGCGCCGATTCCACAACTCGCCTTGCCACTGGCCAATATTCTTTAACTGACTCCACATTTCTTTGTAAAACTCTTTGGACTGCCTTCCTGATTGCAGTATTTTTGGCGTTTTACCTATGACCTCATCAATAATGTACCCGGTCAAATCTGTAAACGCGGGATTGATGGCAATAATTTTTGTATCCGCATCCGTAATCAACATCCCTTCGCTACTGTTCTCATACACTGAAGCGGCAAGACGTAGCTTGTCTTCCTGCTGCTTGCGGTCGGCAATATCACTTAGCGTGCCTAATAAATTTAGCGGCTTGCCTTCAGCGTCTCGATTGACAACCATACCACGCGAAAGCACCCATTTATACGTGCCATCTTTGCACCGCAATCTGTACTCACTAGAATATGATGTCTCTTTGCTCTCCAAATAAGTTTGAAGTGAGGCAAGGGCATGGGATATATCGTCCGGGTGAATGCTTTTTTTCCATGTATCCCCGCTAGTTCCATACTCGCCTTCGGCAAAGCCAAGTATTTCTTCAAATCGCCTAGAGACACTGATTTCATTATTTTGCAGATTTCGTTCCCACACTCCTTCCCCTGATCCGTCTAACGCAAATCTCCATTTCTGCTCGCTTTCTAACAATGCTGTTTCTGTCAGTTTGCGTTCGGTAATATCTTCAACTTGGGCAATAAAAAAGGGGGCGCCCTGGATTCCTTTTTCGACAGATGAAGTAAGTTGCCCCCACACTATTTTTCCGTCTTTGTGAATGTAACGTTTCTCCAATTTGTATGAATCTATTTCCCCGTCCAACAATTTTTGCCTGTCCGGCAAGGAAAGTGTTTTGTCATCGGGATGGGTCACATCTTGAAATGAAAGTTTTTCCAACTCCTCTCTCTCGTAGCCAAGCATCTTACAGAAGGCTTCATTAACTTTAATAAAATGCCCGTCCAGATTATTTGTAACTATCCCAATCGGAGCATGTTCAAGAATGTGGCGAAATCTGGTTTCGCTTTCCTGAAATTTATTTTTTGCGACTTCCAATAAGTTGTAGGGCTCCTCGATAACCTCGACAACAATTGCCCGATATATAATCAGGTAGGCAATTACCTTGTAAATGTGTCCAAGCACGTTGTAACTGCCAGTCATGGTTGTATACAGCGTGAAGAAAAATTCGCTCATCGCCAGAGTACAAGTGGCTCCAAACAGTAGTACCACATTAAATGTTTGCAGCTTGCGTATCTTTGCCCAAAGAATAGCTGCTGTAATCAGATTAACTACGATAATGAAATATTCAACGTTTTTCTTGAACGGGGTAAGTCCCTGCCCCTGAATAAAGGTATCCGGCAGCCATACCTGGTGATTGATGACTACCCAGTTGATTAATATTGTCACCCCAAGCAATGAACCGAAAATCAGATAATGGGTTATTACCGAGACAAGCGGCTTCCACGGTCTGACAGCGACAACCAGCAGGACAACCGCGGCAAACAAGCGTGCCGACAACCAAAAGTTCAAATGCTTTTGCACATCGTTCGGAGAAATAAAATCCGGCATTCCCCCATAAGATACCGTATGTGAAAAATCGAGCAGACCTACAGAAAAAAATACACATGCCAGCAATATGACATTACCGGATAAAGCATGACTGCGGGAATTCCAACCGACAGCAAATACCATCATGGAAACAACAATAGACACGCATTCCAAAAAAGTATGCAAGGGCAGGTAAAACGGGATGCCCTTGAATTCGGGCCAAGTGGGAAGCTGCCACGCGGCAAGCTGGATAACAGCAATCAAAAACAAAAAATATACCATTTTTGGAATGGTATTTTGATATTGAGGATGTACCCTCAAAAATTCTAATCTGTCGTCAAACCGCATGAATTATTTTATTTGATGATTACAAACCTCAGGGGGGCTAAAACTCTTCCCACCCTTCACTGTCTTTACTTTCTCTGACTGGCTCTTTGCTTTCCTTGTGCAGCAAAGCTTTGGGCTTGTTTACCGGCGATGCCGTTTTTTTGGATGGGGCGGGTAGCTTCTGTACGGGTCTGGCAGACGCGCGCTGAACGGGGAGTGCCGCATGCACGCGGGCAGACTCATCCAGTTTAAATACGCTCACTGATTGGGTCAGATTCTGCGCTTCTTCTTGCAGTGACTCGGCAGCTGCGGCAGCCTCTTCTACCAGTGCCGCATTTTGTTGAGTTACTTCATCCATCTGCGAGACAGCTTGGTTGACATGTTCGATACCCTGTCTTTGCTCATTCGAGGCGGCACTAATCTCGGACATAATGTCGGTAACGCGTTTTACCGCATTCACCAACTCTTCCATCGTCTTGCCGGCATCATCCACCAGCCGGGTGCCGACTTCAACCTTGCTCACAGAATCATCAATCAGCGTTTTGATTTCTTTGGCTGCCGCTGCACTGCGTTGCGCGAGGTTGCGAACTTCGGCGGCAACAACCGCAAAGCCACGGCCTTGCTCGCCCGCACGGGCTGCCTCTACCGCCGCGTTCAAGGCAAGAATGTTTGTTTGAAAGGCGATGCCGTCGATCACAGAGATAATATCTACAATCTTGCGGGAGGAGTCATTAATCGAACTCATCGTACCCACCACTTGCTGAACAACTGCGCCACCCTTTTCCGCCACGCTGCTGGCACTATGGGCCAATTGGTTGGCCTGTTTGGCGTTGTCGGCATTTTGTTTCACAGTGGAAGTCAGTTGTTCCATGCTGGCCGCCGTTTCTTCCAAACGCGATGCCTGCTCTTCGGTGCGCTGTGACAGATCCGCATTGCCGCTGGCAATTTCTTTCGACGCGATGCTGATAGAACCTACGGACTCTTTGATCTCATCAACCAGCTTTTTCAGGTTATCTACTGTTGTATTTACACCATCTTTGGTTTGCCCAAACAAGCCGTGATATTCCTTGCTGATAGTCTGGGTTAAGTCGGCATTTGCCAGCGCATTTGCCACACGCAATACATCTTTTAATCCGGTCTCGGTAACGTCACAAAGTTTGTTGATTCCTTCACTGAGCAAAGTTGATCCGTCAACATGCGACAGGTCAATTCTCTTGCTAAAGTCGCCGTTCACCGCTGCCGAGATCAATCCCTCGACTTCGCTCTGGAGTGCTAATTCACGCGTGATATCTGTCCATTCAACCGAGGTGCCCAAACGCTCCCTCTGTTCATTAAAAACGGGATTCGCTGTTAATTTAAATATGCGCTGTCCTACATTAATAGTGGCACGGTGAGTTCCCTCCAACGCAGCCAGCATTTGGCGCTGATGCGCCGGATTTTTATGGAAAACATCGAAATGTCCGCCCACCACTTTGTTTGCGTCGAAATCCGGCAATTGCTTTTGAATATCGGATTCAGCCACGCGCAGCATTTCCAAAACAGACTTGTTGGCGTAAACGATATTGTCGTCCTTATCGGCAATCATGATTTGAGTTGTTGCGCCATCAAGTGAAACTTTAATTCTGGCGATTTCGGCGGTTAACTTTCGGTCTTTCTCAATCTGTGCAAGCAGGTTCTCTTGCATTCTCTTAACCGAGGCGAGAAGCCGGCCCGTTTCATCCATACTTTTTACAATAATCTGACTGCTCAGGTCTCCATTGGCAACTTTGTCTGCCACATCAGTGGCCACACGAAGCGGACGGGTTATAGAACGGGGAATAAGATATGCAAACGAGCAGCCAATAATCACAACGACAATATCAATCAAAATAGAAATGTTGCCTATGAGATCGGTATACGTTTTCGTTCTGATTGTTTCCTGTGCAATTTGATCGTTATTTGTTTTTAAAAAATCGGTTAGCTTCGACTCCAGAGATTTGGCATCCCTGCGCTCTCCCAAAGAAAGGATCATTCTTTCCTGCCCGAGGGCTGCATTCACCATAGACTGAAAATGCTGCTGATAATTATCGGACAGGGTTTTAAGCGCATCCGCATCTTCGATCAATTTTGGCTCGTTGGTTTTTCTTGAGATTTGAGCAATTGTCGCCAGTTCACTGCGGAGTGTTTTTATTACTGTGTCCGAACTTTTTACTATTGCATCATCATTTGCATATAGCAAATCTTTTTCATCCCGCCTGGACTCAAGCAGCGCAATTTTTGCGGTATTCGCATGAATAACAAGTGCTGTCTCATTCTCAAGCAGGCTGGTAAACCTTGCGGCAGAGGTCGAAAGTGAAAAATTCGAAAAGCCGATTAGCGACAAAGTCATTATCAGCATTGCTACAAATCCGAATCCGATTTTCTTGCCGATAGATAGTCGGGATATGAAATTCATAATTTCTCCAAAATATATCGAATATTTTTCATACCGATATCAACAAGGTTCACGCAGTCAGTGCAGGGGAGATTCACACTGATGTGGCTCACCCCCGGGGGAGAGGGAGTTGAACCCCTGCCGGTTGGAAGCGGATTAAGCCGACTTAGCCCCCTCGCCCGCCCGGTGGAAGAGGGAGCGAGAAGGTAATGGACGACTTTTCCACATTAGTTCAAATCGCACACTTCAGAGAAATAGTCTTCCAAAGTAAAACTAATAAATTCCGCCTGCAACTTATTCCATTAATTGACCTGTGTAATATATTCCTACTATGTCTCCCTTGGCATTCTTGATCGGCTCGTATCCCGTGTCATACAGCTTTCCCAGGATGTCAACGATTCCATAATAAGCTTTGCCTTGATGAATTGCAGCAATCGCTGGGCCGTTTGGATCAAGCTGAGTCCCTACTGCACGATTGCCATCTTTAATTACATTGGTTGTAATACGAACAAATCCGGTGCCTTTCTTTACAAAAAGAGTCGCCGTGCCGCCAAATTTTGTTTTAAGTGCATCAACAATTTCAAAGTTGCCGTTCATCTTGGTCGAACCAAAGAAAAGCTCTTCACCTTCAGCTTTGGGAGTTCCAAGTTTTGCTGTCAGCTGTTTGAGTTCAGCCATTGCCGCCTTCACTTTTGGTGTAAATTCCGTGTCCGCATAGGCTGAAACAGAAAATAAGATTGCCGCGATTGACGAAACAAACACCTTGCCGATTAAGCTCAATTGACTACGATTATTATTAATTCCAAACATTTCATCCTCCTTTATAAAAGAACTTCATTTACGACAACTCAAAAGAACCGAGTATCTTCAAGCTCGACGCATAAAGATATTGCCAAAGACATTTAGGTAATTGATTTTGCCCCCATGATTGTAAACTCCAAGAATCACTACTTAACAGCAGTGAAGGAGCAACGGGGTTCGGGTTGCTATAGTGCGGATTGTACACCCGGATTATATTCATTAAAAGTGTCATATCTGTGTAACGGGGCAATTATTTACCAGACTTTGTCGGGCTGTGCGCGACACTAATACCGGTATTTTCATCAGCAGAGTCTGTATTGGCTTGTTTCGCCCGCTCAAGAATTGAAAGACTTAATCTTGTAGGTCTGCGATTTAATAGATTGTTTTCATCAAACGCGAACTCGGTTTGAACGGGTAATTTCTTCCTTTCTTCTATTGGCGAATCCGGGACATTGCCAGGGTTAGGGGCCGAATCAGCAAGTTGAGAGTTAACACTTTTTTGAGTTCTTTTTTTCATGGTTTAACACGCTTTAACTAAAAACCCTGCAAAGGTTTCAGCATCAACGGGCTTACCCAGCAAATAGCCCTGCCCGCTATGGCAGCCCATAGCCTTGAGTACTTCTAACTGTTCTTGTGTTTCTATTCCTTCTGCAATGGTCTGCAATTTAAGTGCCGCACTCACCCCGTGGATAGCGGTTGCTATTCCTTTGTCGCTTTCGTCAAAAGTAATGCCGTCTACAAATTGATTGGGTATTTTGAGGAACGAAATAGGAAAAGTTTTGAGGTATGACAATGAAGAATACCCTGTTCCAAAATCGTCTATGGCAATGGGAATATCATCCAACTCAATTTTGTTTAGTATGCGGGCAATCTCCTCACTACCTTTCATCAGAGTTCGCTCGGTAATCTCAATACCTATAGAACGCGCCGGCAGCCGGTGTTTTTGCAATTGCCGGTTGATGATCGACAACAAGGGTTGTCGCATCAATTGCCGGGCGGCCACATTGACAAACATCGTTCCCGGAAGCGGGGTTCCTTGCTTAATCCATTTGCTTAATTGTTCAGCCGCATTTTCAATGACCCATTCGCCCAAATCCAAAATAAGATCAGACTCTTCCGCAATCGGAATAAACTCACCCGGCCCGACCGCCCCGAGTGATTTACTATTCCAGCGTAACAAGGCTTCAGCACCGACTAATAATCCGGTTTGCAAATCGAATTCCGGCTGAAATACCAACTTTAGTTCTTTGGCTTCGATTGCTTTGTGCAACGCATTTTCCATATCGACGCGATGAATGATTTGTTCTTTCAGATCGGAAGTAAAGAATTGATAACCGTCTTTTCCTTTATCTTTAGCGAGATACATTGCCGAATCCGCATTTTTTACCAACGCCTCCAGATCGTCCGCGTCCTTCGGATAAACAGCGATACCAATACTGGCCGAAACAAATATCTGTTCACCCTTGATCAAATAGGGTCTGGAAATCTGGTCAAGAATACGTTGTGCAGTATTGGCAATCTGTGTTTCTGAAACCTCTTCCAGTAAAACGTTAAATTCGTCCCCGCCAATTCTCGCAACGGTATCTTCCTCGCGAACACAAAGGCTAAGCCTCTCTGCCGCCTGTTGAAGCAACATATCACCGTAGTCATGCCCCAGGTTGTCGTTCACATTCTTAAAGTTATCCAGATCAATGTACATCAAGGCAAAGGTGCCGCCACGCCGTTTTGCACGGGCAAAGGTTTGCGTCAATCTCCCCCTGATTTCATTCCGGTTCGGCAGATTAGTCAACTCATCGTGGGCAACCATGTATTCAAGCCGTTGCTGGGAAGCTTTGATCAGTGTGATGTCGGAAAAAATTCCGATATAGTTGGTCAACTGCCCATGATCATCGTGAATGGTATTGATGGTTAGCCATTCAAGATAATTACTGCCGTCTTTATGCCGGTTCCACAGCTCTCCCTGCCACCAGCCGTGCGTTTTAATAGAACTCCACATGCCCTCATAAAACTTTTTATCCTGTTTCCCCGAAGTCAAAATTTTGGGACTCAGGCCAATAACCTCGATTTCTTCATAGCCGGTTACTTTGGTAAATGCATGATTCACTTTGACGATATTTTGGTCAATATCCGTAATGACAATACCTTCATTTGCCGCCTCAAAAAACTTGGCTGTCAATTTTTTCTGTTCATCAAGCTCTTTGCGCTGGGTGATATCAATAACCTGGCAGCAAACCGCCTTTACTGATTCCTGATCGTCATTGATTGGATAGCAAATGAAGGAAAACCAGTATTGCTGATCTTCAATTTTTAGGTGCTCTTCCGCTTCAACCCGTGTTTTTTTATGCAGCACTTCAAAATGCAAGCGCTCAAAAAGTGTTGCTATATATTCCGGGAAAATCTGCGTGTCCGTTTTTCCAATTACTTTTTGTTCAGGCTGTCTAAATATGCTCTCGAAGGCTTTATTCACAAACTGATACCGTCCTGCCGTATCTTTTATACTAATCAGCATGGGCGAGTTTTGCATGACGGCAATCAAACGTTCCTGACTGGACAAAATTTCACCCTGCGCTGAGATCAACTCTGTTTCATCAATAAATGTAACGATTACGCCACCGAGGGTTTGATCCTGAGAGGTGTAAGGAAAGCACATCACGTTATAATGTTTGCCCTCAAAGCTGGCCTGTTGCAAACGTTTAACCCCGTCCGACATTGCCAGCTTTGCCGTGTCCAATACTCCCGAAACAAGAATCGAAATCCCGCTTACCGGCTTGCCCAAAGTGTGTACGCTGAAGCCAAACAA
>Ga0364880_10258_pt1 | contig 26445 bp, 16 predicted proteins | sample ExccelJu500001D3_5_FD_206927 | JGI IMG/M metagenome (GOLD analysis project Ga0364880, IMG submission 206927) | Enriched cells from Trout Bog Lake Hypolimnion, Wisconsin, USA - BchlTB.July30.5000.01.D3 | ecosystem: Environmental > Aquatic > Freshwater > Lake > Hypolimnion/Profundal zone | place... | reverse complement strand
TTCAAAAATAAGGGTTGTTGGCACCGGCCATTCATGGAACAATATCTGCTTAACGGACGAGGCGCTGATTAATTTGGATCTGTATAACAAGGTTTTGGAAGTGGACAAAGATAAATTGCAGGTAAAAATTCAACCGGGTATCAAGTTGTGGCAATTGAATGAATACCTGGATAAACAAGGACTTGCTTTGAGAAATCTAGGGTCTATTTCTGAACAGTCGGTTGCCGGTGCGATTAGTACGGGAACTCATGGTACCGGAATTAACTACCAGATTTTAGGTTCGCAAATTGAGGAGTTCTGGCTAATTAAAGCTGATGGAGAGAAAATTTTAATTAATAAAGACCAGAACAAAGACTTATTTCATCTGGCCTTGGTCAATTTAGGCTGCCTGGGTATTATTTCGTCCATAACCCTCAATGTAGTTCCCTCCTTCAACCTACACGACGTAACAGTTGTTGCAGGTTTTGATGAAGTGGTCAACCAATTAGATGAGTTGGTGGCTCAAACCGACCATTTTAAGTTGTGGTGGTTTCCTCATACGGAAGAGGTAGTGGTTTACCGCTATACCAGGACACCGGACCCAGTCAATGATTCGCGTTTTAGGCAGTGGTTTATGGATGAGCTTGTGTCAGTAAACGCATACCGCCTGATGCTCAAAATAGGAACAATAAACCGCGATTGGCGCAAACGGATTAATAAAGCACTGGTAACAAAGTTTATAAAGCCGCTTGACCGGATTGAAAAAAGTTACAAGGTTTTTAACGTGCCTGAACCACCCTTGCACCGGGAAGCAGAATGGGCTTTTGATTTTGCCGTGGCCAAAGATTTATTGCGAGAATACAAGACAATGATTAACAACTCGGCCCACCGCATAAACTTTTTGCAGGAAATTCGTTTTACCATGGGCGATGATTTTGCTTTAAGCCCCTGCTACCAACGTAAAACTATATGGCTGGGAGCCTATAATGCCGATAACTTTGGATGGGAAGAGATACTGGCTGATTTTGAAGTAATAGCCCAAAAATATAACGGCCGACCGCATTGGGGTAAAGAGTTCAGGAAAGTAGATGCTGAATATTTAAATACCGCGTATCCGCGTATGAATGATTTTAAGCAATTACGCCAAAAGTTTGACCCGGATAACAAATTTGTCAATGATTATATCGCAAGAATTCTCGAAGTTTAACTTCGCAAAAATCTGCCATGAGTATTAAAATTGAATTTCGTTATGCTGTATTAAATTCATTGTTAGTGCTTTTGTGGCTTATACTTGAGTACACAATAGGGCTTCAGGATGCTTTTATCAGCTGGCATCCTTACATGACCCTAATCATCACTTTCGTTATTGACATAGCTACTTACCGGATGGCATTAAATGAAAAGATTGAGCAAAAATTCGGTAAGCTGTCATTTGGAGGTGCGTTTATGAGTGGTTTACTTATTACCATATTTGCATGCATTCTCACCATTCCATTACAGCTAGGTTTTCTTAAACTGGTAAATCCTGATTTTTTTCAAACCATGTTATTGTATACTACCAAAACAAGCAAAATAACGCTTGAAGAAGCCGCGAGGTACATCAATCTGAATGCCTATATGATGGATTCGGTTATTGAAACGTTTATCTTTGGTATAATAACGAGCCTGGTATTAGCCTTTAGGATGCGAACCATTAAATAGTTTGTTATGAAGCACGTAAAAAGCATTTTGCCGGCAATATTGTTTTGCTGTATAGCCCAATGCATCCATGCGCAGAGCAACAAAAGCCCCGCCGACAATCTAAAGCCATACTTTTTTGTTTTACTGAAAAAGGGACCCAACCGCAGCCAGGATTCGGTTACCGCTGCGCGTATACAAAAAGCACATACGGAAAATATTAATCGCATGGCCGCTTCAGGAAAGCTGAATGTAGCCGGTCCGTTTCTGGATGAAGGAGATATGCGCGGTATCTTCATTTTTGATTCGGGAAACGAAGATGAAGTACGAAAACTGGTTGAAAGCGACCCGGCAGTAAAAGCAGGCAGGCTGACTTATGAAATACACCCCTGGATGACAGAAAAGGGAACTTGTTTTAAATGATACAACCTCTTCCTGATTTTTAAATGCGGACGCGCTATACCTTTAAGATATGGGGACTATATTAACCGGACCAGGCGACAGAATCTGCTCGTTAAACACTAAAATCGCATATCCCATTATATTAGCCCTGTGAATCTCGTTCAATCTGTAAAGTCCATATTGCTTAAAGACCTGATTATTGAATTTCGCAACCGGTATATACTGGGGGGGATTTTATTGTACGTTTTCTCATCTGTGCTGGTAATATATTTCGCACTTCAATATAATAACTCTATACAGGAGCTAAGCCCGGTAGTGTGGAGTGTGTTGTTTTGGCTTATCATCCTCTTTAGCTCGGTAAATGCTATAGCCAATTCATTTTTCCGTGAGCCTGAGGGCCGGTTTTATTACTACTACTGGCTTATCAGTCCACAGGCTTTAATACTGGCAAAGCTGTTCTACAACTTCATTTTCACGGTATTTTTATCCTTGTTGAGTTTTGGCATCTTCTCCCTAATGGTTAGTAACCCGGTAGTTAATTATCCCGTTTTTTTGATCACTATTATTTTAGGCGGCACCGGGTATTCATTCCTGTTTACGACCATGAGCGCCATTGCGTCCAGGGCCGGCAACAACGCCACTTTGATGGCGGTGCTTGGTTTTCCTCTGGTAATACCACTTATTATTTTCCTTACCAAGTTGTCGGCAGCCGCAATAGCAAGCCCTGAGCTGACTGACGAAACGATGAGAAATATCATGTTGCTTGTTGCTTTCAATATTGTGCAGCCGGTGTTGGCGTTAATACTATTTCCATATATTTGGCGCGATTAGAACATGGTTAACGTGTCCGTTATTGGTGTGCTTGCTTAAAAAAGAAAACAGAAAATGAATTGGTTACATGCTACATGGTGGAAGTATTTGTGTGTAATACTTTTGTTATATGTGGTTTTAGGAAGTTACATGGTGCCACTTAGTCCGGGGATATCGAAAGTAGAACCCTTATCCATCAGGCCTGATTCTATTTATTCCCTGGAGCTTTCTTGCTACCATACGCATTTTAAAAACCCGGGTGTTGGTAAAATTCAATTTTGGTTTAAGTCGGGCAACGACTATTTCCCTGCCCGAGAATTGCGCATTTTATCTGATAACAAAATTGAGGCAAAGTTTGGAGTTGGCTCGCTGCAACAAGACAGCTTAAAGTCAACAAATTTCGATATTGTGGGTAACGACGACATAGATGGCACTTTTGCTTTGCGCGAGGGGATTACCCTGATAAAGAGCACCCAACCCGACTCTGCTTCTACCCTGTTAGCTAAAACCGGGGTGGTTGAGGTGGTGCATAACAAGCACCAGTTTCTGGCCTTCCCCTACCGCGAAATTCTGTATGAATCCATCCGCAATACTTTCTTCCATGTGCCCATGTGGTTCGTAATGACGGCCCTGGTGTTCTTCTCGCTTGTGTTCAGTGTCCTGTATTTAAACAAGGGCAACATGCGGTATGACATTTATTCGCATCAGTCTATTGTGGTGGCCCTGGTTTTTGGTATCTGCGGTTTAGCAACCGGTATGGTTTGGGCTAAAAATACCTGGGGGCATTATTGGGTAAACGACCCCAAACTGAATGGTGCAGCAGTTGGAGTAATGATTTATGCCGCCTATCTCGTTCTTAGGGGTTCTATTGATGATGAAATTAAGAGAGCCCGTATTGCTGCCGCTTACAACATCTTCTCTATCGTTATTTTTGCCCTGTTCATTTATATAATACCTCGGTTAACAGATTCTTTACACCCTGGTAACGGTGGTAACCCCGCTTTTAGTAAATATGATTTAGATAGTAGCCTGCGCATGTTTTTTTATCCGGCCTGCATAGGGTGGATATTGTTAGGTTTTTGGATTTTTTCCATCCTGGCGCGTATGCAACTCATTAAACAAAAACAAGAGTTATGATTAAATATTTTTTCGCGCTCCTTACATTTTTCATTTCATCCGGCGCATTTGCACAGGGGGAAAGTGCCGCCACCAGCAATAATTTTATGCTAAGCAATCATAAAGTTTTTGTTTCTGTTGCTGTGCTTACCATTATACTGCTTATCATTTTCACGTTTCTTTTTTGGATAGAAAGAAGGCTAAAACAGCTGGAAGCCGGCCAAAAGAGTTAATTATCTCCCCTATTTTTTGAAATACAGAAAAAAATCTGTTCAATTTACCTATGTAATTATTAATTGCTCATCTGGCTATGGCAAATAATACGAAAAACGCAAAATTTGCACACACCGGTTTTTCGTTTAGGTTTGCCAAATAGTACAAGCAAAACATTATTCACCAAAACAAAATTTATGGCCAATAAGGGTAGTAAGGTTGATCTTAAAAACTTAAGTTTCTCTGAAAGCGTTTCGCATTATTTTGACAAGGCTTCCAAATTTACCGGTGCCCCTCAGGGCCTCCTCGACCAGATTAAAATTTGCAACAGCATTTATAAAATGAATTTCCCTGTAAAGTGGGGTGATGAGGTAAAGGTGGTTGAAGCCTATCGCGTGCAACACTCGCACCACCGCATGCCAACTAAAGGGGGTATTCGTTATTCAACGTTTGTTGACCAGGATGAAGTGATGGCTCTTGCCGCCCTCATGACTTACAAATGCGCTATTGTGGATGTTCCTTTTGGAGGTGCCAAAGGCGGTATCAATATTTCTCCGCGCCAAACACCACCTGAAGTTTTGGAAGCCGTTACCCGTCGTTATACCTCCGAGTTGATTAAGAAAAACTTTATCGGCCCCGGCATTGACGTTCCTGCCCCTGATTACGGAACCGGCGAAAGAGAAATGGCCTGGATACTGGATACGTATATGACGCTTAGACCCGGCGATGTGGATGGTTACGGATGTGTTACCGGCAAACCGGTTTCACAAGGAGGTGTGCATGGAAGAACCGAAGCTACCGGACGCGGGGTAGTATACGCTTTGAACGAAATTTGCAGCCACGCCGACGATATGAAGGCGATTGGATTAACCACTGGTTTAGAAGGCAAGAAAGTAGTTATTCAGGGTTTAGGAAATGTGGGTTATAATACAGCAACTATTATTCGTGAATACGGCGCTGTCATTATTGCTATTGCTGAAAACGATGCTGCTATTTATGATGAAAAAGGCCTCGACCCTGTAGCGGTTCTTAAATATCGTCAGGAAAATAAAGGCATTGCCGGGTACCCGGGGGCAAAAACCATTAAGAAAAGCGCGGAAGGGCTTGAAATACCTTGCGACATTCTGATTCCTGCAGCGCTTGAAAAACAGATTACCGAGGTAAACGCCAATAAAATTAAAGCTAAAATTATAGCTGAAGCTGCAAACGGACCTATTACCCCGGCAGCCGAAGAAATATTGTTGAACAAAGGCGTAATGATTATACCCGATATCTACATCAACGCAGGTGGTGTTACGGTATCTTATTTCGAATGGCTGAAGAATTTATCACATGTTCGCTTTGGTAGAATGGAAAAGAGATTTGATGAGCAAAATCAACGCAACCTGATTAAACTGGTGGAGGAATTAACCGGCAAAACGGTATCGCGCCAGCAGATTAAAACGGTTATTCACGGTGCCGATGAAATTGACCTGGTGAACTCAGGTTTGGAAGACACGATGATAAAGGCTTACCAGGATATCAGGGAGTTTAAAAAAGCGCACAGAGGAGTTAAAGATTTAAGAACTGCCGCCTTTGCCGTTTCGATCAACAAAATCAGAGATAGCTACTACGCCATGGGTATTTTCCCATAGTCGTTTTATAATACAAAATACCTGTAGCACTAAGGGCACTAAGAACACTAAGCTTCACTCAGCTTTTTGTTTTTAGTGCCTTGTTATTTATAGCTAATAAATACAAATACTATTACTACAAAGGCACAAAGAAAAATGCAAAGAAATACAAGTGAAACTTGCAAAACCACATGATTGAATTGATTCCTAATTCAAAAAAATTAGTGAAGCCAAGCGCTATTGTGGCAATAGTATTTACCCACTTTTCCTGTATACTTGCATCGCAATTCAAAAAAACATGGAAAGGAACATATACAACGACGAGCAGAAACTGTTTGCGCAATCAGTAAGAGACTTTGTTGCCAAAGAAATTACCCCGCACAACGCTAAATGGGAAAAGGACCAGATGGTATCGCGCGAAAGCTGGCTAAAATGTGGCGAAGCCGGTTACCTGTGTATGTGGGTAGATGAAAAATACGGTGGCCTGGGCATAAAAGACTTTCGTTATAATGCCATTTTTGTAGAAGAGTTGTCGAAAGCAGGTCTTGCGGGACCGGCTGTAGGTTATCCTTTGCATTCGGACATTGTAGCACCGTATATTGATCATTACGGAACGGAAGCCGTTAAACAGAAATGGCTGCCTAAAATGATAAGCGGAGAAGCTATAGGGGCCATTGCCATGACAGAACCCGGCGCCGGCAGCGATTTGCAGAATATTAAAACTACCGCAGTTGATAAAGGAGATTATTACCTGGTAAACGGTTCAAAAACTTTTATTACAAATGGTTACCTAAGCGATATTTCGGTAGTGGCTGTAAAAACCAACCCTGCCCTGGGCGCCAAAGGAACCTCTCTCCTGCTTATGGAATCGGCGAGCAAAGGTTTTACAAAAGGTAAGCCCTTTGAAAAAATTGGTCTTCATGCACAAGACACCTGCGAGTTATTTTTTGAAAATGTGGAAGTGCCTAAAGAAAATCTGATTGGCAAGGAAGGTGAAGGCTTTAAGTATATGATGATTGAGCTTTCACAGGAACGTTTGCTGGTAGCCTTATCTTCGATAGGTGCTGCTGAGGGGTCCTTAGCCAGAACTGTACAATACACCAAAGACAGAACCGCTTTCGGAAAGCCTATTTCTGAGTTACAAAATACCCGCTTTAAACTGGCCGAGGTGGCCACCGAGGTTGCTATAGGCCGTACATTTGCCGACCGTTGTGTTGAGTTACACAGCGAGAAAAAACTGGACCAGGCTACTGCCTCTATGGCCAAATACTGGTTGACCGATTTGCAGGGAAAAGTGGCTGATGAGTGCCTTCAGCTACATGGCGGATACGGATACATTTGGGAGTACGCCATCGCGCGCGCCTGGGCCGATGCTCGTGTACAAAGAATATACGCCGGTACTAACGAAATTATGAAGGAATTGATTGCCCGAAATGTGTTGAAGTAATTCAATTTACCTAACACGTTTTATTAACTCCTCCACAATAAAGGTAAACTCACTGAGCATAATGGCGGTTGCACCCCAAATTATGTGTTGCTCATAAACGTAAGCTGGCACGTAAACAACCGCCCCGTTAAACAACTTTATCTCGGTATTTAAATTGATGTTGGTCTTATCTAAAAAGAACGATAGCGGTATTTCTACAATTTTTTCAACCTCTTCTTTCTGCGGAACAAAGGCGCCAATATCAGCAGCAAAACCCACTACCGGAAAAACAAGGAAGTTACTAGGGGGTATGTACAGCTCGCTTAAGTTACCGAGGATGGCAATTTTTTCCCTGGAAATACCCACTTCCTCATAGGTCTCGCGGATAGCTGTGGCAGTCAAATCAGCATCGTCCTCATCCTTCTTACCACCAGGAAAACTCATTTGTCCGCTATGCACCCCAATGTATTGTTTGCGCTGGGTAAAAACTATATTCAATTCCCCTGCCTTTTCATATAGCAAAAGCATAACCCCACCCAGACGCGGTTTTTGGGCATGTATTTCATCCCAGGTCAGCCTCGGTCGATATGAGGGGGCCATTCGGTATTGGGCATCTTCACCGGGCAAATCCTGCTGCAAGCGGATTTTCAATTCTTCTACCAATTTTTTACCGGTAATCATGCTTCAGTTCTTTATGGCTTTAACTGCAAATAAAACTAATCGCGGATTAATCGTTTTACCCAAATTGGCATTCATCCTCATTCCGATAAGTATTTTTTGCCAAGAACAATTATCTTTGAAGTCCTTTTAAAAAAAGGGGTTAAAAATTTACCAGCACATGCAATCCAGATTTACGGCCAAAGGAGTTAATAGTGAAGACAAAGAAGTAGTACTTGCGTACGAGTTAAAGGAACAAGAATTTAAAGTAGACCTGTACCTTATTCCCAGGAAATCGTTAAACGCAGAGGAGTTTGAGAAGCTTGAAAAAGGCTGGGTGAACGGCGACGCTTATGAGTTTCCGGAAGGCACTGTGCTCATTAACCCTGAACTGAATGCTGAATCGGTATTACCAGAAGATATCCGGTCGGAAGAGGCCGGGAAAATACGGATTAAGCAAAACGAATGGGCTTACCAGTTGCTGACCACCAAATTGTGGGAGTCTTACCTGCTTGAATTGGAAGAACTGAAGCACAAAGCTGCGGCGCTTACGCAATACGACCGGCAGTTGTTTGATGACGCCAAGTCATTTTGGGAACGCGTGTTAGAGCACAGAAAGGAACGCGACATAAGCCAGAGTAGCCTGGATAAAATTAAGGATGATGTAAACGCTATATTCGAAAAACTGAAAACTTTCCGTAAAACTGAAAGTGCAGAGTTTGAAGCGGCATCAGCCAAATTTCGCGATGAGTTTACTGCTAAACTGGAAGAGCTTAAAAAGCGTGCCGATTCGAAAGCCAACTTTAAGGCGCTGCTAGATGATTTAAAAAACATGCAGAACGAAAGCCGCAAGCACCGGTTAAGCAAAGCGGATGATGTGCAGTTGCGTAAAACATTTGATGCGACGTTTCAGTATATCAACGAGCAACGCAATCATTTCTTTAACGACAAAACTGAAACAAGGGTTAAAGATTTGACCGAGATTATTGAAAAAATGACCTCTTCTCTCGAGCGCGATAAACGCGATCTGGAATACATGGCCAAGAAAACCAATAGCAGCAATATCAAGTCGCTGGAGTTGCAGCTTATTAAGGTTAAAACCAATATGCTGAACGAAACCATTGCTTCGAAAGAAGAAAAACTGAAGGATGTGAAGTTGACGCTTGACAAGCTATTAAAACAATCGCACCGGGCCAACAAGCAGCAACACGCCAAAGAAAGCCATGCCGCACAGGGGGCTGAAGCGAAAGTTGAGGAACCTACCTCTACGAATGTTGAGAAAACAGAAGGTGGGGAAGAGAAATAATAAAGGGGGAAACCTTGATAATCTAATCCTAATTTCCGGCCAGTTATGATCTTCAATTCAATAGAATTTCTGATTTTTTTTCCGGTCGTAACTGCGCTCTATTTTGCTTTACAAAAACGCTGGCGGTGGTTACTTCTTCTAATTGCCAGCTGTGTGTTTTACATGGCCTTTATTCCGGTCTACATCCTGGTGCTTTTCTTAACTATCATTATCGATTACATAGCTGGAATTATGATTGAAAGCGCAACCGGTGACAAGCGCAAACTTTACCTGATGGCCAGCCTTTTTGGAAATATCGGGGTGCTAGCGATTTTTAAATATTACAATTTTTTCATTGAAAACATCAATGCAATTATACAGGTGACTGGACTGCACACAACACCCATAGCCAACCTTGGGCTCATTTTACCTATCGGATTGTCATTTCACACTTTCCAGGCCATGAGCTATACTATAGATGTATACCGCGGAAATCAAAAGGCCGAAAGGCACTTTGGCATTTACAGTTTGTACGTAATGTTTTTTCCGCAACTGGTAGCAGGCCCAATTGAACGGGCTCGACAAATGTTGCCACAATTCCATAGTCCTAATGAGTTTAACTATGCTTACGCAGTTACCGGTATGCGGTTTATACTTTACGGTTTGTTTAAGAAGGTAGTAATAGCCGACAACCTGTCAAAACTAGTTGATGAAGTGTACAATCACCCCGGAGACTACACCGGTATTAGCCTAGTTGTGGCAACTATATTTTTTGCCATCCAGATTTATTGCGATTTCTCGGGTTATTCAGATATAGCTATAGGAACGGCCAAGGTACTAGGCTTCGACCTGATGCAAAATTTCAGAACTCCTTACTTTTCAACTTCATTGAGGGAATTCTGGCGACGCTGGCACATTTCCCTTTCTACCTGGTTTCGCGATTACCTGTATTTCCCTCTCGGAGGGAACAGAACTACCACTTTCCGAAGATATTTTAACCTATTTATTACCTTCCTGGTGTCAGGTTTCTGGCATGGCGCCAATTGGACCTTTGTTATCTGGGGTGGTATACACGGCACTGGTATGATTGTTGAAAGCCTTAGTGGTGGGCTTAAAAGAAAAATTCCTGCGGCTATTAAACATGTCATTACTCTGACCGTAGTGTGCTTTGCCTGGATATTTTTCAGGGCCAGGTCGATGAAAGATGCCACAACCATCGTTATTAACCTCAGTGGCAACTGGAGTTTGACATCCTTAACTACCCTCTTCTCAAAAGTATACTACTCCGGTACCTTTGTATTTATTCTATTGGCCATAACCACTGTTTTTATGTTATTTGAAACGAGACTGAGCAACACAGACATCAGTAAAATTTTTGAGCGCAGGTCGCAATTTGTCCGGTGGTCTGTCTATTACATCCTACTAGCCAGCATTATATTTGTGGGATTAAATGATAACGCGCCAAATTTTATATACTTCAAATTCTGATGAAAAAATTCGCTATTCAAATTGCTTTATTCAGCTTGGTACCGGTTTGCGTACTGACAGCGATGTTTGTGATACCGGTAAATAGAAAATATGCGTACGATTTTGTAATTAGGGGTGGTTGTGAGGGCAGGTCATCATGGATATATCAAAGAATGTGTGAGTCAGACTCAATTATTGATGTTGCTTTTATTGGTTCCTCGCATACCATGAGCGCCGTTGATGACGAGCTTATTGAAAGGTACTTTAATGATTCAACACATCAAAGTTATAAGTTTGTCAATTTAGGTTACTGCGGGTTTGGACGAGATTTTCACTATCTGATTGCCAAAGATTTATTGGAGCACAAAAAGGTAAAAAGCATTGTGCTTGAACTAAACGAGGAAGAATCTCAGTTTGGCAACCCCTGCTTTCCAAATGTGGCCAGCTCGGCCGATTTAATTAGGGCGCCGCTTGCTTTTAATCGCAATTATTTCCCTGATTTGTATAAGGGTTTAGTGCTGCGAATACAGTACTTCAGAGAACTGGTAACCAAAGAAAATGTGCAGCGCGAACTTCCGGTGTCAGACAGCCGTTTCGGGTTTAACGGAACCGATCGGCTGGCCAATCGTGACGAGCTTGAAAATGCAAAACAAAAAAACTATGGTCCACACAAAAAAAGTTTTGGCTTTATTGAAAATGGGCTGAATTCGATAGGTTTGGAATATGTAAGGCGGATTGCCGAGATGGCTGCAAAAAATAATGCCAAGCTATATTTTATTTATCTGCCCGAGTTCGGTTTTCCCTTAAAAACAAATGAACTTGAAGAAACTTACGGTCGCTTCGGTAAAATCATTTATCCGCGACAATCGTTTCTCGATACTCCTGCCAACTGGTGCGATAAAGGCCATTTAAATACGCAGGCGGCCATCAATTATGCCAAACCACTTTCTGACCAATTAATAAACACACTTAAATAACATTTAGCGAAGCGCACAAAGAGCATGCACGAAAAGAAAGCGATGTTACTCAATCTGATTTAACAAAGCGCATAGTGCGCAGATTGCCTTCTTCAATAAAATTTATGAAGAACACACCAGCAGGCAGCTCTGAAACATTCAGGCTGCTTATGCCGGGATAAATTTTATCCAGACTTTTTACCACGTTGCCTAACAAGTCGGTTACTTCAATTTTGTTCAGTTCGTTACTGGTTTTTAAACTCAGCAAATCTTTAACCGGGTTGGGAAACAAGTTAACATCTGTGGCATTGGCAATGGACGCAATACCCTCCAACGAGTCATTATTTATGATGGTTAGGGTAAAACCATTAATACCAAGCATGGCGCCATTGGTAGGATTGGAAAGATTAAAATTGGCCTGCTTGTTGCCCTGATAAATGTTATTATTTAGAATGGTCACCCAGACCCCCTGCGTATCGGCACTATAGGCCGGAAAGGTGATGGTAGTATCATTAAAAATAAAATCCTGGCCATTAACCGCACTGCCACTTGAAAGGCTAACATCAACCGATGTAGGATAAGGATAGAGGTCGTCGATAACAACCGGAATTTCCACTTTCGGTGTATCTTTCGGATAGGTGTATCCTGCACCTAAAAACGAAACGTTAAAAACATTTGGGTCTACAAGATAAACGTCGTATCCTATATCATTGCTGGTACCCGAATCGGCAATAGCTATGGCATTATCAGACACTGATAAAAACCTGAAGTGAATGTTTTTAACAGGCGATACCAGCGGATTACCGATGACATAAAAATAGCTGGTATCATAGCTTATACCTGGCCCATTGACATAGTTGGCATCTTCGAAAACATAGTCGAACGGACGCGGTGCATTATATATGTTTTGAACCCTAATCGCAGTTGAATTACTATCAGGCCCCACATCAAATGAAATAATCGAATCAGTAGGGTTGTATACTTCCACAATTAAAGGGTATATAATCCACGAAGACGGATCAGAACCAACCTGAAAGGAATCCATCACCTCCAGTATGCGCACCGTGCCTACCGGCCCGTTGCGACCACATGGCGCGGTATTGTGAAACCCCAGAGAATCGACCATATCAACCGGGTAGCTGTTCCAGGTAGCCCAGGCGTTGGTCCAACTGGTATCGCCTGCATGGTCGTAATAATTTCTGATAAGGGTGTGCTGGTAAGTTGAGCCGCTTCCAACGCTCCATCCGGAAGGGCCGGGGTTGACATATAATTGGCCTATAATATCAATAGTATCGGTATTATGCAATAACGCTACGGCATCGGTTCCATCAAAGTTGAAAAATGAATTTGTAGCATTAGCCAGCGAAGTAATAGAAGATGAAGCATTGGGATTGGCAACAACATAAACGCCTCCGGCGGCCAGGGTGCCGCTTAAAGGATAAACTGACATATTAGCACCGGCATTGGCAGATATCAAAATGCTATAAACACTTAAATCGATAGATACGGAGGTGGGGTTATATATCTGCAAAGCTTTGTTGCTGCCCGAACCCTCAATATACTGGCCAAAAAATAAATCTGAACAACCGGTTTGCGAATACCCAGGGTTAGCCGGAATGGTAAGCGTAAAAGTGGTATCGGTTAAAACACCTCCATTGGTAGGACTACTCAAAGCCAACTGAACAGTTCGGTCGCGCTCGTAAAATGCGTTGTTGATGAGGGAAATACCCGCATTGATATATCCCGCCGAATCGGGTGGCCAAACCAGGGTGGTATTTGTAAAATTAAAATCGACACCCGGCACCGCTGTGGTGCCACCCGGCACAAGTTTTACCTGCACTTTGGTAGTGTCTCGCACACCACGATTTAAATTCACCGGGACATTGACCAGACCGGGAGTATAATCAAACTGAGTAGCAGTGGTAGGATTAACGGTTAATTTCGGGGTATCGGCATCAACCATTGTCAGCGTAAACTGACTCGGAGAACCAATAGTAGCGCTGTTAGTTGGATTGGCCAGTGCAAAAATCACATTCATGTTACCATCAGGAATTGAATCATCAATTACCGTTACTGTAAAAACCTGCGTAAAAGAAGATGAGGCCGGAAATGTAACTGTAACCGGGCCGTAGGTAAAATTGGTTCCGTAAACCGCATTGCCCCCAACAACATTAATATCAACCGAAGTGGCATTTGCATCGGCATTAGCAATAGTCACTGCAATCTGGTAGGTGCCGATACTTTCGCTAACCGCCTGGGTATCTACCACAAATGATACCACAGGCTGTGCCATTGTTTTAATTGCCATAAACCCGCAGAGAAACAAGAGTATCAGATTCCGTATTTGCATAACTTTGTTTAAAGAAGCAGTAAATTTCGTAAAATAAGTTCAAACCGTTATCCCTGTATTTTCGTAAGTGTTAAATAAAGGTTTATAAATTTATTTAAGCATGGTTTTTGCAGCAATAGTTTTTGGTTATAATCGCTTTTGATATGGTGGAGAATGATAAAATATGGAGCTACGAATTTGAAAAAAGCAAGGGCTTAAAGGCCGGGCAGTTGCTACTTTCCGAACCTTTTATGCCTGATGAGAATTTCAGACGGACAGTTGTGCTGGTATGCGAGCATAACCGGGAGAATGGTACCGTTGGATTAATAGTAAACAAACCTATTAACCTGAAGTTAAATGATGTGGTAGAAGATTTTCCACCGTTTAAAGGCAAGGTTTTTTTGGGAGGACCCGTTGGCACCGATACCCTGCAATTTTTGCATTCGTTGGGCGAAGAGATTGAAGGCAGTGTTCAATTATCAGACAAGTTATACTGGGGCGGAAATTTTGAGCAGATAAAGCTGATGATACGCCACGAAAAGATAAAACCCAACGAAATAAGGTTTTACCTGGGTTACTCAGGTTGGGAAGTGGGGCAACTGGATAATGAACTAAGGGATAATTCGTGGATTATTACCAAAGCAACTCACCAGCACATATTCCAAACCAACCACGAAATTTTGTGGCGCGAAGTAATGAAAAACATGGGAGGCGTTTACAGCACCATGGCGGGCTACCCGGAAAACCCGGGGTTGAATTAGGCCTTTAGCTTCCGGGAGTTTCTATTGCTTCACAATAGTAAATTCGACCCTGCGATTTAACTTTCTTCCAATCTCGGTTGTATTTTCGGCACATGGATTTCTACTACCCATCCCCTGAAATTCAAGTCTGCCGGCTTCTACTCCATGGTCAATCAAATATTCACTAACAGCCTGGGCACGCGCCATACTCAGTTGGTCGTTGCCGTCGTCATTACCCGTATTGTCTGTATTTCCGATAATAAGTATATGAATGCCCGGAAAGCGGCTCATAAATCCAGTAAGCGCTTCTAACTGCTGTTTGCTTTTGCCCAACAAGGTATTTTTACCGGGCTCAAAATATATTTTGTCGAGCTTATACGTACTTCCTCTTAGGTCTTCATCGGCCCTTAGTTTTTTTATAGCAAGCAATTGGCTCACTTTGGCAGAGAGGCTGTCTTCCATTTTATGATATTCCTCTTTCGACCTATGGGGCACTATACCAACTTCACGCTGAGAAGCACCGGGCCCGTTTTTTGAATCGTCTCCTTTTGCATTATCCCTTCCTGATTTTCGCTTGCCTCCATTTTCACTGGTAATTTTAGAGCCCAGTAATTCATCTGCTCTTTTTGCGAGGCTATCGGTTAACTTTTGATACTGGTTGTTTTGATTGCGGAGGCTGTCGTTTATCTTCTGCATGGCCCGGCTTTGCGCCAAAGCGCTGTCGAGCGCCAGTTGCGTAGAATCAACCTTTGTCGCCAGTGAATCACTGCGCTTTTGCAGACTGCTCAATGTATCTTTGTCGATTTCCACTTTCGATTCAAAACGCTTCTTTGCTGAATAGTGGCTTGAAAGGTGAAACCCTGCAATAATTTCATGGGTAGAGCCTACCTGCCCGGTTATAGCCGGTTGCGTGGTGTAATCGTAAGCATAGGCGATGGTAAACATATTAAAGACGTTAACGCCACACATGCCTATTACCCCAAAAGAGTTGCGGTACCCTCCTCCAATAAATACAATATCTTTATAATCGAGCATCGCAGTAGCGTCAAACTGGAAACCGGTAGCAGGGCCTTTGCGCATAAACAATTGCGGAGTAATATTGAATTTACCATCGAGCAACCTGAATTTATATTGCGCAAACCCGGTGTAATGTCTTACATACTCGTAATTGGTGGCCAGGCCGGGAGTAGCATACTTTGCCAGCGGCTGCAGCAGGTTGGGAACAGAAAAACCTACTAAAAGGTCCTTCCATTTATAGCCTATGCCTACACTCATATCGAACACAGCCTTCAACGGCTTTTGTTCTAATAACCCAGGGTCGTTTAGATCGGCAGTGGTAATGCTGCTAAAATCGATCCGGTTTGTAAAAACGCCACCCTGTACGCCCAACGAAATCTGGTGATCTTTGGCAACTCTGACTTTTTGCGCATACGACAGAGCCGCATTTACGGTATTAAAAACGCCAATTTTATCGTTGACAATATAGCCGGCAACTCCAATCTGGTCTTTCCAGAAAGAAGCTTCAGCGGTAGCGCCGCCTGTGTTAGGATGGCCGGGCATATTTAACCACTGCGTGCGGTAAAAGCCAAATGCCCGGTATTCGTTATCAATGCCGGTAAAGCCGGGGTTGATAAGATATTTATTAAAAAAGTAGGCGCTATATACCGGTATTTGCTGGCTGTGCAATTGCGCCCCAATGAGCAACATAAGGGATACGAAAACGGGTTTCATTGATTCCCGGTTCAGCGTCATTAATCTCGTATTATGTATAATCTGTTTCATAACTAACCGGGTTTAATGTGATGCGTCCACTATATTAATATCACCTTTATAAACTGCATTGTTCTGACTGGGAACCGTAAGCAGATAAAAATAAGTTCCGTCAGGTAGTTTCTTACCCGATTTCTGATCAACCCCGCCCCAGTCGTTAGTGTAATTTGTAGAGCTGAATACAATCTCGCCCCACCGGTCAAAAATGATGACTGAAGCGTCGGGATATTTTATCGGATCGATTTTCCAAACGTCGTTGTACCCATCACCATTAGGTGTAATCGTATTTGGCAATTCGGCAATATCGAGCATATCAATTAAACCGGTGTATTGGATAAAGCAATACTTCTCATTCGAGTCCATAAATATGGTAACGGTATAAGTAAGGCTTTCACGAGGCTGCACCTGCACCAGGGTATCGGTATAAACTGTATATGCTGTGTTTGGCGAAAAAGTAACCGTCCACGGGTTGTTACTTAGTTTAGTGAAGTTGGCATAAGTGCGATTCGATAAAATAATAGAGTCAATCGGTAATAGTCTGCCGTTCAACCATACCCGGCCATCAATTGAATCGGGCTGATTGATGGTGACGTCCAGTGTATCCATGCAATGATTCGTGTCAGATACAATAATCTGGTAGCTTCCGGCGGTTAAACCGGTAAACGAGTTGTATACCTGTGGGCTGGCTCCGTTAAGACTGTATGTGTAAGGGCTTCTATCCGCCGGTATAGGATACACCTGTATTTCGCCATCGTTGTTGCCATAACAGTTAACACTATCAACCACTAATGAATCATGTCCGGCAAAAAAACCCGGAATAGCCAGGCTTAACGTATCGCTGCAACCCAGGCTGTCGGTAACAAAAACATCATAATTACCAGCGCTAAGTCCGCTAAAAATATTGCCCGACTGGCTTAATGAATTAGCGTTAGTAAAGTTGTAAAGCGTATAGATATACGAGGGGGTACCTCCTACAGCAGTTACGCTCACCACCGCATCATTTCTTCCGGTACAGGTAATAGGTCCCTGCAGCAAATTACTATCAATTACCAAAACTCCCGGCTGGCTAAGATTGACCCCGAAAACTGTTGTACAACCAATGGAGTCGGTTACCTGATAAGTGGTTGAACCGGCTGCAAGACTATCGAATGCGATAACGGTGGTATCGTAAGCCGTTCCGTTTATCTGGTACGGCGGGTACCCGTTTAACATGGTTATAACGGTTTGTCCATTGCTAAAGCCATTGCAGGTAGGATCAATAGCAGACAGTGAACCCACCAACTTGTTACCCTGGGTTATAACACAGGATATATGTTGCGTGCAACCGAGGCTATCAATTACCACCAGGTTATAATTGCCAACAGTATCTGTAATAGTAACCGTATCCAAATACGTATAAAGCACCTGCGCATTAACCGAATATGGAGGAACGCCACCGGTTGTTGTAAGCAGTATTGTGCCGTTTGACAAGGAACATGCCGTTGAAGTTTGGGCAACCGTACTAAACAATTGAGTGGGTTGCCACAAATTAATAGTATCGTTAACCAAACAACCGGTTTGGTCGCTTACCATTACAACATTGATGCCGGCCTGGAAATTATATAGCCCGGTACCATTATAAGGCGGCATACCTCCGGTAGCTGAAACGGTGATATTATCCCATCCTCCCTGGCAGGTAATGCCCGGCGCGGTATCATTAGTAACCGTAAACCCTATGGTGTCCTGAACTATATTGAAGAAAATTGTGGTGTCACAGTTATTGCCATCAGCTATAATAACGCTATAGGCCCCGGGCGATAAACCACTGACTGTATCAGCTGCGGAGATAATATTGTTATTCGAATTAAACCACTGAAAACCATAAAAACCAATAAAGCCACCATGGATTATCTGCACGGCTGCTGTCCCGTTATTTCCGTTGCAGGCATTAGCAGTATCGACAATGGCCTGCCAACCATTTTGAACAGCAATAGTAAACGAACCGGTATCCTGGCAAAGGTTACTGTCGGTGACCGTATATGTGTAATAACCGCCCGTAAAATTGCTGACTGATGAAACGCCCTGCTGTCCGCTACTCCAGATATAATTATAAGGCGGTGTGCCACCGGAAGCGGCGATATGCGCAACACCATTATTTCCACCGGTGGTGCAAATAGCTGAAATGTTAGTATCGATTAATGCGCTTAATGCCGAAGCCGGTTGGGTAACCACCATATTAATATTGGCCTGGCAGCCATTAAAATCAGTAATTGTTAAAGGATAGGTTCCAGCTGCATAAGTAAATATACCGGTACCGGTATATGGCTGAGTGCCCCCCTGCGCAGTAACCAAAACAGTTGCATTGTTACCATAACAAAGCACCGGTGCGGTAATTGAATCTCCGGCAGTTAAAATTGCCGGGCTGGTTAGTATAACACTATAACTGGTAGAACATCCCAATGAATCGTAAACAGTAAAACTATAACTACCGGTATCAAGATTCGAAACGGTACAGGTAGAAGAGAATGTATTGCCATTGTAATTAAATGGCCCCTGCCCGGCTGTTATTGTTATAGTAGCCGAACCTGTAGTTTGCCCCGCGCACAGTGGGTTCTGAGCCGTTACAAATCCCTGAGCCTGAAAATTAGAGTCAACCAGCAAATTAGAATTAATGCTGCATCCATGTGCATCGGAAACAACAACACTGGCATTACCTGAAGGAACGGCACTGACATTACCAATGCCGGTAAAGCTTTGGCTGAAAATAGAATCAACCATCAGATTGTAAGGCGCTATACCGCCGGTTGTGGCAGCATTGATGGTGGCGGTGTACCCGTTGGTACACACCGGTTGAGTAACCCAAACCGAATCAGTAAAAGGCGGTGGATTAAGCAGATGAACCGAGAAGGTAGCAATACACAAATTGGAATCCTCAATAAAAAAATTGTAGGTACCTGAATTCAATTCGTAGGTACCGGTGTCTGCATAGGGTGGAACTCCCCCACTGCCATTAATATTTACAATGGCAGTACCATTGTGGCACGGTATACCCAGACCCGAATCAATTAAGGCAGTTAACCGGGTTGGCTGAGAAACATAAAATGAGGCATTGTAGGTGCAATTGTTGGAGTCGGTTAACGTTGCGGAATAGCTACCGGCATAAAGACCTGTTATTGAAGCCCCTGTTTGCTGGTTAGACCATAAAATAGTGTACGAAATTGTGCTTTGAATATTCGTTAATGCAGCGCCACCGTTGGCATCTCCAAAGCAAAGGCAATTAGTGGTATCCAGGGTATAAGTAATTTGAGTAGGCACCTTTACGGAGTCTGAACCGGTAAAAGTACAACCGTAATAATCGCTTACGCTATAACTGTAATAGTCGGGCGGTAACGCTGCCGATGCTATGTAATAACCCGGGCCTATCTGTATGGCACTTACAGTAGTATCATATCCCTGGTTACCCACCCAGGTTACCGAATAACCGGTACCGTTTGGACCGGGGAAACCGTTGGTGATATAAACGTTCATTAACCCGTATGAATTGTTGGGACATAAGGGCTTCCACGAACTATCTGTAGCTTGCACCTGGGGCGGTATTGAAAAGAAATAACTGCCGGTAACACTGCACTGGTTTATATCAGTAACTGTTATTGTATTATTTGCAGAAGGAACCAGGTTAGACGCCAGCGCCGTATTAGCTCCTGTACTCCATAAATACTGGTAAGGTTGTGCGCCGCCGCTAACATACACCTGTGCTGCAATAACATTGCCATCGCTGTAAGGGCATTCAGTATTAGAAGGGTTGAGGGAATCAATTTTCATTCCGGTAGTACCCCGCACAGTATCAGAAGCAATGGCGACACAGTGAGCGCCATCGGTAACGGTTAACGAATATATGCTTGCCGAATCGATATAAATAAATCCACTATCAGTTTGCCCGGTAGACCATGAAAAACTATAGGGTGCTATGCCATTGGTAACTGCGGCAGTTAGTTTGGTAGAATCGCCACACACAACAAACGGTTCGTTAAATTTAAAGTTAACCGCATTTAAATCGATGTGCTTGCATGTTGAGTCGCAACTGTTATTATAAACGGAAACGAGGTAATTATGCCCCGGCAGATTTATAGCAACCACGGAATCGGAGCCGGCCGCAGTCATAATTAAAACCTGGTTTAAAATAGAAGCGTTACCGGTGGAATCAAAAATTACCACATGCACGGAGTCGCGCCCGAAATGACTTATCGCTGCTGTGTCGGCATCAACTACCACGGTAATGGAACCATTATTATTCGCACAATCGGGTATAGGCCTAATGGTGTAGTTTGGTTTTTCATAAAAGAAAATGCCCGTTAAAGGAACAATGCAATCAACCATATCCAGGTAACCGGTATAGTATCCGCTACTGGTGGGGTTGGTAATAATTTGCACACCGTCATCGGCATTAAACGGGGTTACCACGGTATCGGTGCCCGAGTAAATAACATACTGCCAGTGTTGCGAATAATTGGTATTAACGCAATTGCCTGTATTAGCATTAAAATTGGCTAACAGGTTACACGAGCCATTAATACTTAAAAACGGCATTAAATTGATGTTATACTGATACCAGGGAACCGAGAAACTAACCACGCAACCTACCGAATCGGAAATACCGAAATAGGCGGTTGTGGGACAGGAAAAATCAGAGACCCCACGAAACTGGATAGAATAAGGAGGCTCGCCACCGGCAGGTTTAATGATAGTATCCCAAAGCGGAATGTTGGTGCAATTGCTGCTAACACTTGCTACAGGAGCAACCCTTAAAACGTCAAACTTTGCATATATCGTCCGGGTTTGTCCGGTGCCTTCATCTATTACACGTCCCCAATAGGTATTACACAACGCAGTGTCTTTTAAGTTTTGACCACCATCACTCCATAAAAAACCATAGGGCGGGCACCCACCTATATTAGCCGTATCCATCTTGGCCCATCCGTTACACTCATTGGGGCAACCGGTTTTTAAAGGGATGAGCGACTGGAATTCGAGTTGGCCGCCATTGCATCCGCCACCACCACCGCCACCACCGGGCAAACCGGTGCCGCTACCGCCGCCAATAAGTTCGCAATTAAAGAACCGGTTCGATTCGCCATTGCTTGTAACAAAGGGACACGGAATTTCATCTGAAACCCAGGTGCCGCCAATGGTATCGCGGCCAAAGTTATAGAACGACTCGCCTACCATATCTACCACGTAAATATTTGAGAATTGCAAGCCGTAAGAAAAATCATTGCCGGCACTGCCAAACAGCGTGGACCAAAAAATATTATGGTTGCCATCCATGCCCAGCATTAATCCATCATAGCCCCCGTGGTTAGCAGACTGGTCGAAATAATAAGGCGTGGGGTTCGCCTCGGGGAGGGTATGGTTTGTAAAGCCGGTGAAGATGGTGTTACAAATGGTATCGCTGGCCAGTTTGGTAAGCACTTCGGTACCGCTATCACCATAATAGGTGCAGTAAGTTTCACTGAGTACCGATGGGTCAAACGAAGCAATAAAACCATCTGAATTTCCGCCGCCGAATGTTGGTTGGTAATAATTACCCGCAGCATTTAACACCGGTAAGCCGTTATGCGATGCTTTGCCGCATATATAAACGCCGCAACTATTGCGCAAAATACAGCTGGCAACATTTTTAGCGGTATCGCCAAAGTAGGTTGACCATTGCAAGGCCCCACCCGGCGAAAAGCGGTTTACAAACGAAACTACACTATGATAGTTGGTGTCGAAATAGGCGCTGCCATAACTTTGTAAAGGAATTTTAACCGTCTCGGTTGAATCAGAATAACCGGTGGTATAAATACCGCTTGAATCTACAAATATGGAGCTGATATAATCATTACCCGAACCTCCAAAACAGGTAGCCCACAAGCGGTTGCCCGAAGTATCAAACTCCAGTATAAACCCATCGGCATTCCGCAGCGAATCGTTGTGGTAATTATACGCACCCGCAAGCGACAGCACCGGAAAATTTTTAGACCGGGTGTAACCGGCTATGTAGATATTGCCGTTATAGTATTTAATATCCTGGGCCTCGTCGCTGTCTTTACCGCCATAACCGGTTGACCACTCCAGCTTACCCACGCTGTTAAACTTGGAAATAAAAGCATCGCGGCCGTTTAAGGCCACCAGGCTGTCGTAATTGCCATTCAGGGCGGGTTCTACCGGAAAATCCCACGATTCAGAGAAACCGGTAACAAAAATGGCGGTTGGGGTGGCTACAATGGCATTGGCTTCGTCATTATTAGAACCACCAAAAAAAGTAGCCCATACCAGGTTCTGATTCGAATCGGTTTTCATAATTACCGCGTCGGTATTTGCAGGATACTCGGTAGTATATGAGCCGTTTACCTGTGGAAACACCGGTAATGTAAAATCGTTGGAATAACCCGCCGTGTATGTATTCAGCGAATCGTCGGCAACAATGCTTCTGAAACCGGTACCATTCGCCGAATCAAGGCCATTGCTCCAGTCCAGTTCAAGCGGAGGGTCGATGGTAAAACCACCTTTTTTTAATTCATCGCTCAGTTTAAATGATACGTTGCTACCGCTAACCGTTAACTGCCCGGCTATATCTTTCTCCCGTGTTTTGTAAACCACCGGGCCTTCTTTCAGCCTGAAATTTTTATTTGAATACCTGATAATACCTGCGCTGTTAGCTATATCACCACCCTCCACGGTATATTGAATTACCGAAGCATCGGCGCCAATATGTACCATAAAATCGTGGCTTACATGGCCCTTTATATCAATGCTCCAAAGCCAGTCTATACCGGGATAAATATTTTTCACCAAAACAGTATTACTGCCCCGCAGGTTGGCCAGCGAGTTACCGGGCTTATAAATATTGATGGCCGGGTTTGTGCCCTTTACAAAAACAACCTGGTCCTTCGCAATTTTTGCGCCCTGCAGTTTAAAGTCAATTTTGTTATAAGTAGTTTTTCCCTTGCCCGATTGCTTAACAACGGCCGAGTAGCCGGTGGTAGTAACAAACAATTGCATGGCGCCACCCTTGTAAAACAACACGTTACCGGCCGGTGCGCCTTTTTCGGTTTTAACCTGGCCCAGGTTTTCAACAAACAGGTTATTCAGCTTTGTTGACCCCGCTGCAGCAGATATAACATATCCCTGAAGCAGCATGGTAATACATAAAATGCAGGTGTAAATTTTTACCACAGGCTTAATTTATAAAATTATTTTAATATGAAACGACCGGCATTAACCAGCGAGCCTGCGGTGGGACAAATTTTGTATACCGAATACCAAAGAACCAGTTTGAAACAAAATCTGATTCAAAGGAAATAAAAAAAAATGAATGTTGATATAAAACTATGAAATAATTTTGAACAGCCTGTTTCACCCGGTCATCGCTTCGCCCTACCCTCCCCCCAATCCATTGCAGGCGATGGAGCGGGAAACGTTATACCCATTTGCGCCTGAAACCATATTTATTTTAAGCCCAGGTGGCCGAAAATAAAATACACAAATACCTTGATACAGTAAAACAAGAACCGACCCAGGCCATGGTGATGCAACAGGCGCCAGCTAAATATACCGAACGACACAAACACCAGCGCACTAAAAGCCAGTATAAGGTTGCGGTTACGAAATATGGTGGGTTGTTGGCTTAACAAGCCTGCAAAGATAAGGCATTTGCAAATTGTAATGAATGGCCGCCGGTTTGTAGCGCGTTGGCGAAAACCCGTATATTTATCACTACCCGTTATGACAAACTTTTTAGCTGCCGAGCATCAAATTCAATATGTAACAAATTTTGAAGACCTGGTTAACACGCCTTTTGAGGGAGCCATCAATGCCATTTGCTACACCCGTAATCTAACAGGCGATTTTGCGGAGATAGTTAAAAAGGTAAAACTAAACAGCCAAATAGCCGTGGTTGAACCGGAAGAACTACTTGCACTTGAGTTAAGCGAGCAGGGGCATTTAGCCCGCCAAATTGTTTTAAACGACTTACAGTTGCTTACTGCTTATGGTGCCTCTCCGGTCCTTAATCTTATCAGGTATTACGACCGGGATGATGCCTACCCGTTTTTTCCAACCGATGTTTATTCTTATCATGTAGACCACTCACCCATACCCACCAACACTTTTTTATGCACTTACCACGGCGATGCCAGTGAAATTTTGCCGAATGCGCAGGCCGAGCAAAAAGTGCTGGTGCCCGAAATACGTGCTGAACTGAAAAAACTATACGGCGGAGCAGATGAGGGCTTTGAATCATTTTTAACCGAACATTTTTTTGATCTGCACTACCGGGCCAAACCCGGGGCGCGCCCTGTCAACTTAGGCCTGGGTAACTTATGGAGGCTTGCAGTTGAGCATCCTGAAAGTAAAGTGCTACCCTGTATTCACCGGGCCCCGGTGGAAGCAACCGGACAAACGCGTTTGTTGTTGATTTGTTGAATGGAATACAAACTCACCTCTTTGTCTGTCGACATTTCTCCTCTCTTTGAAAAAAAAAGAGGAGAAAACCCTGAGGTTATTGCAGTTGGCTGTTTTGTATTTGGCTGTTAAAGCTCCCCTCCTTTTTTCAAGGAGGGGCTGCCCTGGGGGTGGTTGTATTTGGTTGCATTTTGCCTTTAAGCCCCGAAGGTGGCGACAATACAACAGCACCGGGTGATAGCCCGGTGTACATGCAATTAATTTTATTCAGTCCTGAAAGGGCGATAGACTGTATTATGACACGCATTACAAATGCGGTCGCCGGTTCGTCACTCGTTACAAACGAGTGCCCGTTGGATATTTGCCTTTTGCATTTGGCTGTTAAAACTCCCCTCCTTTTTTCAAGGAGGGGCTGCCCTGGGGGTGGTTGTATTTGGTTGTATTTTGCCTTTAAGCCCCGAAGGTGGCGACAATACAACAGCACCGGGTGATAGCCCGGTGTATGCAATTAATTTTATTCAGCCCTGAAAGGGCGAAATACTGCATTATGACACGCATTGCAAATGCGGTTGCCGGTTCGTCACTCGTTACAAACGAGTGCCTGTGGGGTAGTTGTATTTTATATTTGCCTGTGCTACTACCCCCGGTTTTCCGTTATAGGTAATCTGGTTTTAATGTATTTTATTTGAGGAAATATTTAAAGAACTTTCAATGGCCTTTTCAGAAGAAGACACCCGCGCAAACTACATTGACCCCCTGCTTCAAAATTGCGGGTGGAAAATGGAAAATATCTCGCGCCAATACTATTTCACCGATGGCCGGAAACTGCCAGGAAACAGGCGCGGCAAACGAAAATTTGCCGATTACCTGCTTAAGCACCGAAATGTTGATTTAGCTTTTATCGAGGCCAAAAAAAGAAGCGAAGAACCTACCCAAGGGCTTCAGCAAGCTATCGAATATGCCGGCATACATCATTTGCGTTTTGTTTACGCCAGCAATGGTTTTAAACATTACGAATTTGATTTGGCTACCGGTAAAGGTGTTTTTATAGAAGTTTACCCCACGCCCGATGAACTGTATAATCGTGTAACTGCGGGTGCCAATGAGCTTAAACTGAAGTTACTGTCGCAGCCTTTTGACGAAAGCGCCAACGGGCGGCGCTATTTTCAACGCATTGGCGTTAACAAAACCCTAGAAGCCGTTGCCGATGGGCGAAAGCGCATATTGCTTACGCTGGCAACCGGAACCGGCAAAACTTCGCTGGCCTACCAGTTGGTTTACAAATTGTTTCATAGCCGATGGAATATTGACAATTCCGAACGCCGGCCCAAAATTCTGTTTCTAGCTGATAGAAATATTCTTGCCGACCAGGCCATTAATACCTTTAATCCCTTTGAAAAAGACCTGATTAAAATAGATGGTGATGAAATACGTCGCAGGCATGGGATTGTACCCAAAAATGCTAATATTTTTTTTGCTATTTACCAGGCAATAGCTGAGAAGGAAAACATAGGCGCATATTATAAAGATTATCCTAAAGATTTTTTCGACCTAGTTATTATTGATGAATGCCACCGGGGA
>Ga0364880_10257_pt1 | contig 26503 bp, 22 predicted proteins | sample ExccelJu500001D3_5_FD_206927 | JGI IMG/M metagenome (GOLD analysis project Ga0364880, IMG submission 206927) | Enriched cells from Trout Bog Lake Hypolimnion, Wisconsin, USA - BchlTB.July30.5000.01.D3 | ecosystem: Environmental > Aquatic > Freshwater > Lake > Hypolimnion/Profundal zone | place... | reverse complement strand
GGGAGAAATTAGCGCTCCTGGAACACCTGTCACGTCATTGGCCGGAAAAACCCCTGATCATTCCGGAACTGGGAATTGCAACCGCCGGCAGTTCAGGAGAGCCCGGTTACGTGGGAGTTCATGCCAGTCCCGCCTGGGCCAAAGCCGCGTTTGGAGAAGTGCTGCTGCGTCTGGGACGGCATCCCGCAGGGACCACTCAGATTACCGTTTTCAGCGTCAATGTAGCCGCGCGTCTCTGGGCGCATCGGTGGAGCTGGGCCTGGACACCCGCCCTCTACGATATGCTGGCGCAATGGAGAGAAGCGCCCGCGCGCTGGCGACGGGAAGGCTTTCATCGCCACGATCTGCTGAGCTACCCACCCGGCCAGGATATTTTTTATGGCCGCACGGAAAATGTAAAAGTGTACTATCGCCGTTTGCAGAACCGGTTCTGGGACGGCCACCCTGTTTTCCGCGAAACGATTTTCCGCCGGGACAAAACCCGCTGGAAGGTCTTCCAACGCGAGGTCGTTTACTCGGAGGACCGGCTGATCGAGCCCCTGGAAGGTCAGAGAGGAATCGTTTTCACCGACGAATAGGAAGTCGAATCAGCCCTTGAAATCGGGCTTTTCCGGAGGCATGCTCGGAGCGATGAACACCTCGAAAGACAACCGCAGAGCCCCTCGCGCCAGGCGCGATTCCGTCCTTGAACTCCACGATGAGAAAGGCCACCTCATTATCGGCATCGGGCGCCTGGTCAACTTCTCCGCCATGGGCGCCTGTTTTGCCAGCACCCAGGTGTTCAAACAGGGCGAGCGCATTCACGCGCAACTACGGCTGCTCAAGGAAGGCCGCCTGAATATTTCAGGGCACATCGTCTGGATGCGACGAAAAACCAACACTCTCCTCTACGGCATCGAATTCGATTCCATCCGCCGCACCCGTTCCTAAAAATACCTTGCGATAACGTCGGATCTCCGTCATAAAAGGGTATGATTCGCTGGCCTTTTTGGGCCGGGGGGTGCTTTGTGGCCCTGGCCGTCCTGTTTGCCACTCCCGCTCCCACCGCAGCCGATGAAGCGCTGGCGGCTCTGCCCCCCTCGCAGCCGATTCGTCCTCAAATCCAGATCCCTTTTCAGGAAGGCGAGAATTTTAAATTCGTGATCCGGTGGGGCGCCATTACCGGAGGGTATTCAACCCTTTCCGTTCTTGAGCCGGATGATGTGGCCGGCCATAAAGCGCTGCATCTGGTTTCCGAAGCGCATTCGACGGGCCTGGTGAACACCATCTATCCGGTGAACGACCGCAATGAGGCCTGGCTGGATACGCAGGCCTTCTCGTCTCTGCGCTACGAAAAGAGGATCCGGGAAGGGAAGTACCACGTTCACGAGATTGTCGTGCTGGACCAGGTGCTGCATAAGTTTTTCCGAAACGAGTGGCGAGAAGGCCGACCTAAACCGGAATGGAGCGAAGGGCCGATTCCGCCCAACGTGCTGGATATCTTTGGCAGTCTTTATTACATCCGCTCCATGCCTCTGGCGGTTGGAAAATCGTTTACCATCGATGTGCAGAGCGGCGAGAAGGTGTGGCCGCTGGTGGTGAATGTCAAGAAGCGCCAGCGCATCAAGGTGAAAGCCGGGAAGTTTGATTGTTTTCTGGTGGAGCCGATTCTGCGCCAGCCCGGAATTTTCATCAGCAAGGGCAAGAAAATGGAAGTCTGGATGACGGCGGACGAACGCCATATACCGGTGCTCATGCGTGCGGAAGTTTTTATTGGCCACGTCTCCGCGGAACTGGTGTCCATGCCCGAGCCGCCGCTCTCCAGCCGGTTTGCCTCCTTGTTAGAACCCCTGAAGAACATCGCACATTAAGTGCTGTGTCATTGCGAGGAAGCTTTCCACCGTCTCCATAGTAAAAGCTGACGTGGCAATCTATGTCCGTCTAAGGGATCCACGACGAGATTGCCGCGTCGGCCATGAAAACGGCGGAAGGAAGGCCTCCTCGCAATGACCAGCAGTGATTACCGGCTGGAAATTTTCAGCAGCAGGATGGTGTCAATCACCGACCAGGCGAGTGAGGCGAAAAAGATAAAGTCCAGCAGGATAAAGAAATTGGTCGACAGAAATTCCCGCGCCGAATTGTAGGACTCCTCAATCCGTTCGAGCTTCGTATCCACCATTTTATAGAGTTCCTCAATCGTGAAGACCTTGCGGATGGAGGCGTAGAGGGTGCGGAGATGCCAGTCCGCGTCGATGCGCGGGATGGTAGGGCCGACGGAATAAAGGGACTCCACAATCGCCAGCTTATCGCGGCCAAAGTCCATGGCCTCGGCGGAGAAACGCTGGTACTGCCGAGGGATCAGCCAGAACTTGTAATAAGGAGGCAGATGCTCCAGCGCATGCTGGGCGTCATCGAGCTCTTTGTCCAGGATGAAGTTATAGGACTTCAGGCTCCAGTACTGGGAATAGGCGGTTTTGATCAGGTTAAGCATCGTGGTGGCTTCGCGGGAATAGACCACCGCGCCGAAGCGCTCGATTAAGATCATTTCATCTTCGTAATAGCCGTAATTCTGAAGCATGCCGCGCTCCAGGACAAAGTCCGAAAGATCTTCGTACCGGGGCTCTCCAGCGACGATCCCGTAGAGTTCCTTGCGGTGCCGACGGATAAACGCCTCCGAGACGTGAATGGGCTCGCTCTCCTCGTTCTGCAGCGTCTCGCCGATCACGAAAACCGGCAGCAGATCCGCTTCTTCCAGGCGCTTTTCATACCGGTAATCCGCGTATTTGGAAGCCCTCTGGATGACGCCGTCCACATGGCTCTGGCAGTATTTCACGATCGGCATCTTGCCGACTTGAAGATTTTCCGTAAAGCATGAGATCTGCGCGGCCTGCGCCAGATCGGCGTCCAGGTCAAAGGAAATTTCGATGGTGCCGACCCCGAATTTGTAAATCTGCGTGGACACGGCGGCGTCCTGGAAGTTCTCTCCATCAAAACGCACCTCGGCACTTTTGCGGGAAGAGACCTGCTTGAAAATCTCCTCGGCATCTTTACCGGTAAAATCCAACTCAAGCCCCAGATCAAACGGAAACAAGATGTGAGCCCTCATCCGCATACCGATAGCATACTCCATCTTTGCGAGTTCTGAGCGAGGGGTTTCTGCAGGGTCGAGAATCCTTGCTAATGATTGATCTCTTATCCAAGTCGGGGGCAGAAGTCATGGCGCCATCGTTCTGCAGAAAGTGGTTCACAACGTAATTGCCTTGAGCGTCAGTTTGCGTTACCTGCTGGAAGCCCAAGAACTCCCTTTGCTTCCACGGGGTTGCTTGATAGAGTCCACCGGAATAAGAATATGAACTGATAATTGTATCCCCCATACCATCAGATGTTGTCACGGATCGAACAATCTGGATCGGAAAGGGCACGTTCGTTATCGTTCCGGTGCTGTAAGCGCTCTCGTATTGCACCGCGACTGTGCCTCCCAATGGGTTATTAACTTGGGTGAGGAGATTGACGGCTGGCCCCGAGCTGAGCCCAACCCAGGATTGCAAATTTTGACTCACCACAGCAATGTCGCTTTTCCCATCTCCGTTGAAATCGCCCACGACAAAGCTGTTAATGGTAGAAGTTCCAGGAAAAACCTGCGCGGTATCCCAGGCTGTAATATTAAATTGCGCCCCGTTACTCAATCCCACCCATGTCGTATGATTGCCATCAAAATATGCAATATCCGTAAGACCGTCACCGTTGAAATCACCGACCCGTAAAGTTGCAATCGCCGTCGTGCTAAGGGTTACCGTAGCCCATGAGCTGAACGAAAAAGCCGTCCCAGTGCTCACTCCAACGTATATTTGCCCGCCATCGTAATACGCCACATCGCTTAACCCATCGCCATTGAAATCCCCGACCCGGAGCGTCTCTGCGATAGTTGAATAATCGGTGTGATTCAACGCGCCGGACCACACGCCGTACGAAAAACTACTGCCTTGATTTAGTCCGACTCGAAGATAAAGTGGAGTGTTCGCCCATAAGGACAAGACATCCGTCAAACTATCTCCATTAAAGTCGCCAACGTCCCAGGTTCGCACTCCGAAAGGTCCAAATTGGGTCGTATCCCATCGCGGATATTCAATATCGTAAATTGAACACGGGGGCGTACAATTCCAATTTACGTAACCAACGTAAGTTCCAATGAGTCCAGATTGATATTGGTAACCGGCAAAAGAACCATTAAGGCTTCCAATAAAGTTGCCACCACCGACGACATCGCGGAAGAAAATGGAATTATCCGTGCCGGTATGTTGAGTGAAGGAACTGCCGTTGGACAGTTCGAGATAATCCGTTACTTCATCGCTGGTATACACATCATCGTACCCGTCGCCGTTTAGATCGCTGATCAGAATGTAGCCCGGATTAATGCCCGTGTTAGCTGTTCCCCACGAAGTGTAATTAAGCGCGGTGGCCCCATTGCTGATACCCACATAGAGGTTGTAATCGCCGCTTTGACCCTCTGGGTAATAGAAAAGATCGGTGATCTTATCGCCATTGAAGTCTCCCGCCGCCAGTACACCATAACTCGCGGGGTTTGTGATACTGGAAGAGTTCCACGAAGAGAATTGAAATCCGCTGGCGTCTGAATAAGAAAATGTGGTCGCCGGCAAGGAAGAAACGCCATCAGATCCCGTTAGCGTAATGCTCGACAACAAGGAGTAACCTGACGAATTGCTGGTGCTATAGTTCAAGGTATAAGTCCTGACCAAGGCACCATTAACGTTTTCCTGTATCGCGCTTAATCTTTGTGTTATCTGCTGGCCATAGGCTGAGGCAAAAGAAGTAAGGATGTCTGGCCTGGATTGGAACGAGAAAAGAATTTGGTCTGTTGGTGCGACACCTTGAGAGGCGTTCCCCGTATAGTCGATCTCAGTCGGAAGATAACTTAAATTGCTGCCTACAGTTTGATACGTAACCTGCATATAGTTGCCCAAGGTATCAGTGCTGGCAGAAAGTCCCCAATACGTATATTCGTTATTGCTGGCATTGAGGCCTAATCCTTGGAAATAATATTGACCTCCATCTTTCGACCAAACCCTCCATTGTGAAGGCGGGTAATAACGAATCCGCATAAAGGCGGATTCGATTTGCGAGCGATATTCATAGTAAGATCCGTAAGTGTCACTACCGGTGCTGATTTGTACTAATTGCTCACTTTGGCCCTGAAAATTGAAAATAAAAGTGTCGGTGGTGTCGTTGTAGGTCGGAAAACCGTTCTGAGTGCTCCGGTGGATCGATCCGAGACTTAAATCCCACCCGACTCCAACCCACCCATTGTTGGCCTGAGAATTGTAGATGAGATTGAGATCAGGTTGCATACCTCGACGCCCGGGTGGGACAGTTATGGAGTATGAATAAGTAAAGGCTCCCGTAAAGAGCGAAACACTTTGAGAGCCGGACGGAGTGAGATTGCCGGGGCTCGGGCCGGCTGGTTCGGCCGCAAAAAGAAAGGAGATGGGAAGCAAGACCGGTGCAATTAATACAAAGGCCGCAATTTTCGAATATCGACCGAACGCATTTATAAAAAGCTCACTTCGATGCGCCCCCCTGATATACGAAATCCCATAGTTCACTGAAAATAAACACCATCCCTATAAATGGTCAGAAAGCTCGGATTACACCGTTGATTACTTTCTAATTTACAACTTTAATTGTTCAACACAGATGAACATCGTTGGCAACTTGCGGGTGTTTTACTAAATATTTACGAAATTGCAAATGTTTATTTCTAACAATTCCTTCAACTGAGTTTGGCGGACAAGCTATCACCCAGCCAGATCCGTCGTTTTTACCCAAACCTAAGTCCGAGATTTGCGGCTCGCGGCTAATTTGAATGGCAAACAAAGTGTCCCTACATTTTGTCCCCTAATAACCGGACTCCGGGTTTTTGGCGAGATCGGGCAGCCTGGAGGCATTAGCGACCGGCCTGAGGCGGTGCCCGGTAACGCTGGAGAGGTGCCAGGCAGACCAGTATACTCAAAGTGTCTGAACGAAAAGCGATTACATGCAGAGAGGGCCGTCAACAATTCAGGAGGATCAACGGGAACCGGGGTTTCCGGACGTGGACCGTCAGCCCTCACCCTCAACCTCTCCCCGACAGCGGGGAGAGGGGGAACGGCGTTGATAAATTAGGTCTTCCCAACCCGGCCCAAAAAGGGGTATAAGTTGGGGGGTAGGAATAGAAAAACCAGGAGGCTTTTATGGCGGAACTCAGTATTTATGATGTGCAGGTTAAGAGTCAGCAGTTTGTATCGCGCGTTTATGGGTGGATGATGATGGGCCTGGCCGTGACGGGACTCGTCGCCGCGATGACCGTTTCGAGTCCGGCGCTGATGTCCGTCATCTTAGGAAACCGGCTGGTGTTTTACGGTCTTATGATTGTAGAGCTGGTTTTTGTCTATAAGATTTCAAGCTCTATCTCGACCCTGTCAGCGGGCGCGGCCAGCGGCCTTTTTCTGGCTTATGCGGCTCTGAACGGCCTTACGTTATCCATGATTTTTGTCGTCTACACGTCTTCTTCCATCGCCACCACGTTCTTCGTCTCAGCCGGCATGTTTGGATGTATGGCCGTCATTGGCGCTACGACCGCCATGGACCTGAGCGCCATCGGTAGCCTCTGCATCATGGGGGTCATTGGCGTAGTTCTGGCCAGCATAGCGAACATATTTCTACACAGCTCGACACTTCAATGGGTCACCACCTATCTGGGAATCGCGGTGTTTGTCGGGCTGACTGCTTATGATGCCCAAAGAATTAAGCAAATGAGCCTGATGGGTGGCGATGAGTCCGGCGTCGGGGATGGCCGCGCCGTTTATGGCGCGCTGAGCCTCTATCTCGACTTTATCAATCTCTTTCTCTTCACGCTGCGCTTGATGGGCCGCCGCCGGAGCTAACCCGGCGGATGCCAGCCCAGCGACGGGATATCCCCCGGGATGCTCTTCGTCTCAGCCTTCTTGCCTGCCTGATCACCTCCGTCGCCTGCGGCGACGGTCCCGACCTGAGACAGCAAATCATTGCCCATATGGATTCCGCCAAATCATCCATTGAGGTCGCTGTATACGAAATTCAATCGACGGAGATCGCCGACGCGCTCGTCCGGGCGGCGCGGAAGGGCGTCCAGGTAAGGGTTCTGGTGGATGGGATACGTTCGACCTCGGCCACCTCGCAGGAAAGTCAACTGGAGAATGAACGAATCCCCCTGCGCCGGCTCACCGCTCAGGGAGAAAACCTGCTGCATGATAAATTTATTCTTTTCGACGGGTCTCTGGCTGCCACGCCCAGCTACGACCGTTCAATCCGGGGATTACGCGAGGCCGCGGGCAGCGAACCTTCTTTCACCCGCGACAAAGAGGAAGTGCAGGCCCTGAAAAGCAAATTTGAGAATCTGTGGCGGATCGCCGGTGAATCCTCCGATCCTTAGCCCGCTGTCCTAGCGTTATACAATGACGTTATGAAATCTTTAACGTGTACTTGTCTTTGGTTCGCTGTTTTATCTCTGAGCCTGGGAACAGGCTCGGTCTTGACCGCCGCAGCGCCGCCGGCGCCGTCGAAAGTTTTCCTGCAGTTTGAAATCGGCAAAGACAGACGCATCATTTCGCTGGATGACCTGAAAAAACAACTTAAGTCCGCGACGGTTAAAGTGTATAACCCCTCCTACCAGCACAAGCTGACTTACAAGGGTTTCTGGCTAGAGGATATCCTGAAGATGAATCATTTTCCGATGGGCAAAGAGGCGCAGATTGTATTCGTCTGCCGAGATGGATACACGGCTCTTTTGTCGAACGGCTGGGTGGGGCGGCATAAGTGGCTGCTCGCTTACGGGGAAACGTCCGGTCCGTGGACTCCCCTGGTTCAGGGATCTCAGATTATTTCGCCGGGCCCTTGGTATCTCGTCGGGTCCAAAAAAGAGTCCTTCGGTGATTTTCCCTGGCCTTACGCGGTCGTGGGGATCAAAAGCGTCGGCAGCTGGTAGTATGACGCGGGGCGCACTGCCTTTCGTATGGAGTATCGTTCTGATTACGGCCTGCGTCCCGCTTCCGCATCCGGAAGCCCCGGCATCCTCCCACCCGAAAGCCTCCGACACATTTCCAAAGCGCATTGCGGTATTGCCGGTCTCCAACCAGGCCGGTGACCCGGATGGCGCTATTATTCTTCGCGCTCTTATTATCCATGAACTGGGGAAGTTTGGTTACATGGTGCAGAGTCCGCAAGACACCGATCAGATTATCCATGACCGGACTCTCACAGGGCCGGATGTGCCCATCCAGGTCGCGATCGCCCGACTAGATCCCGGGGTACTGACCACCTGGCTGGGTGTTGACGGGATCATGCAAAGCCGGCTGATGGCATTTAACCGGGCCAAGGTGTCGGTCTACCAGCAATCCCAGGTCAAAGCGCATTTCCAGCTATCGGACCGGAATGGAAATAATCTATGGAACGTCACCAAGGATTCGGACAACGGAGGATTAAGTATGGGCAACGGGGGAACGGCGGCGCTCGACAGCGCCCTGGCGACCAGCGGCCTGGATCCGGACGTGATCAGCCGCATTCACCAATCCCCCCTGGGGGAGGCCACTCTGGATATGGTGGATGATGCGTTCTCGACTTTTCCGGAACACTGAGAACAAACCTTACTTAGCCGCAGCACTTGTCCCGGCCAGCCAGCCCGTAGTCCATGCGCTTTGGAAGTTAAACCCGCCTGTTACGCCGTCGATATCCAGAATCTCGCCGGCGAAATAAAGCTTGGGGCAGCGCTTGCTTTCCATGGTGCGGAAATCGACCTCATCCAGATGGATCCCGCCGCAGGTCACGAATTCTTCCTTAAACGTACTCTTGCCGTTCATCGCATAGGTTCCCTTCTGGAGTTCCTGGGCAAAGGCGGCCAGCTTTTCATTGGAAACCTCCGACCACCTCATCCCCGCCGGGATCCCCGCGGCGGCGGCCAGGCGCATCCACAATCGGCTCGGGAGTCCCAGGGAATTCTGGCCGGGAGCCGTTTTGCGGGATTGCGAGGTTCGGATTTGCTTTAACTGCCGGAGAAGTTCCGCGGGTGATTTATCCGGCAGCCAATTGACGCTCAAGCGTGCCTGGTATCCGGCCTCATGAAGCCGGCGCGCGCCCCAGGCGGAGAGCTTGAGCACGGCGGGACCGCTCAAACCCCAATGAGTAATCAGCAAGGGTCCGCTTTGGTCAAGATCCATGGCCTCGATTCGAACGGCGGCGCGGGCGACTGAGACTCCGGAGAGACCCTCAAGTCGGGGATCCTTAACGGTGAAGGTGAAAAGCGAAGGGATGGGCGGTTCGACCGTATGTCCCAGGGAGCGCGACCATTCCCATCCCAGAGGATTGCTGCCCGTAGCCAGAATGAGCCGGTCGGCCTGAAGCGATTCGCCGGAATTCAAACGGATGCGGTAACCCTTGTCCCCCACCGGATCACCGCGATGAATGGTCTCCACCAGGGACTGAAGGGTGATGTTTATTTTTGCGCGGCGCGCGCGTTCAGCCAGGCAGTCGATAATGGTTTGCGAATTGTCCGTCGTCGGGAACATCCGACCGTCGGCCTCCGTTTTGAGTGGCACGCCGCGCGATTCGAACCAATGAACCGTATCCCGCGGCTGAAACCGGCTGAAGGGCCCGCGGAGCGCAGTGCCTCCCCGCGGGTAGAAAGTGACCAACCGGGCAGCGTCAAAACAAGCGTGCGTCACATTGCAGCGGCCACCGCCGGAGATTCGAACTTTGGCCAATACCTGGGAGGACCGTTCTAGAAGAAAAACCCGGCACGCCGGATTTTCCTCAGCGCAAGCGATCGCGGCGAAAAACCCGGCCGCACCGCCGCCGATGACAATAATTTGAGGATGTTCGGGGTCCGAGGGCATGGACACATTGTACCCGGCGGGATCGTGGGAGGCGAAAGAACGTGTTAAGGGTTGTTTCCGAACTACAGAAAAACCTCAGTTTCAGTTAGAATATACCCATTTTTGATTTAATTCACCTTGATAATTCAACAAAAATTATCATTTTGTTGCCTGTAATATGAATTTAACATAGCCGCCATTTAGCCGTAACACTGGTTTGTTAAATACGTAGCGAAGGTTCAGGTACAAAGGTCTCGATGAGGGGGAAAGTTTTGATTCTTAGGGCCAAAGTCTCACACTTTTCGGACACGGCGCCGTTGCTTATTAAAGCAACGACGACGTTCTTTTTGGTCCTGGCCATAGCCTCCTTTCCGAGTTCCCTCTGGAGCGCTGCCGGTACAACGGGCGGCCTTATTCTCGATACTCCGGTCGGTGCTCGCGCCATTGCGATGGGCGAGGCCTACGTGGCCCAGGCCGATGATGTTTCCAGCCTCTATTGGAACCCCGCCGGCATCGGCCTCTTGAACCAAAGCCAGGCTTCGTTCATGTACAACCAGTCCGTTCAAGGACTCTCCTTTAATAATGTTTCCGTTGCGACCCCACTGGAGAACGGCGGCATCGGCGCCAGTATTTCCTATCTATCCTATGGAAGCATTAACGGTTATGACGTCAATGACAACCCTACTGGGAATGTCTCCGCCTACACCGGAGCCGCCACCCTGGGAGCGGCCTATTTTAGCGGAGAATCCTGGGCCATGGGGGCGAACCTCAAGGGCGTCCAGGGGGACTTGGCCGGCGTCAATGCCAATGGCTTCGCAGCCGACTTGGGTGTAACCTACGTCCATCCGACATCCGTATTAGGAGGGACCCTGCGCCTGGCAGCGACGGTGCGGAATTTAGGAACAGGACTGGAGTATGTCGATCAGAGGGATCCTTTCCCGCTCGAATACCGCGTAGGATTGGCGGAGGTCCAGATGCTGGACCGCAAATTAAACATTTCTGCGGATATCAGTAAATTAGTCGATAACCCAATTGCGGGGTATACCGGCCTCGAGTACTGGATCATTCCGCAAATCGCACTGCGAGCCGGATGGGTGGACTCAAACCAGGAAGGTAATGGATTGAGAGCCGGGCTGGGTCTTAAAGTCAAAGATGTGACGTTCGATTATGCCTACAGCTCGTACGGGGATCTCGGAATGTCCAACCTTTTTGAAGCCTCCATCCGCTTCGGCACGATTCGACCGACGCTGACTCCAGAAGAACGCGACATTCTCCGACGCGGCAAATTGGCTCTTGCCGAGCAGCGCTATGGCGAAGCGACTCTCCTATTTAATAGCCTTTACGAATTAGAACCGAATTATCGCCCAGCAAAACGCTTGCTGGCGATGGCCATGAAGGGGTATGAAGTACAAGAAGTTGAGCTTAAAGATATGGACAAGCCCTACCACGTCCCGGTCTACCAGGGGAGTTTGAATGCCAAGGAAGATCCGGAAATGCAGGAACTGACCGATTTGATTGAGGGGGACAACACGCAAACGGCTAAGAATCTTTCGCGACCGGCCTCGGCCGAGACCTCTACCCTGGCGCCTGCCATCGCCAGCCCCGACGACACCAACGTTCCGTTGATACTCCAACGTGGAGGTTCGAATAAGCCATGAACCGCTCAATGCTGGCTCGCATCGGATTTTGTGGCATCACTTTGGCCGTCGTTCTGGCGCTGCGGCCGACATCGGCGGAAGCGGGAATGACGCTTATTCCCCCGCCTCTAACCCTCGCTAATCCGGAAGGGTCCTACGATGCCGTGATCGATACCCAAGCGCGGGTGGCCTACATCGCCGTATCGGAAGTCACAGGACCTATCCCTTCGTCACATTTTGGCACGGAAATTGTAAAAGTAAACCTCCAAACTTGGGCGATCATGAGCCCTCCTCTTTCCTTCGGGGGTACGAACGTCGTTGGCGGGGGCGCGGTGATTGATGCGGCGAATCACTACGCTTATTTTGCCGGCAGGTCCAGCGTTGTGGATGGGAACCCAGTTCTGATCTATAAAATCGATGTTTCTGGACCGACGATGGTCTTAAACAACACGCTAACCCTTCCGCTGCCGCCAACCGGAATGCGATCATTAACCTCAGCCGTCATGGACCCCACGCGCATGCTGGCTTACTTCGCCGGTGAAAGTTGCACGGATTCAAACTGCGTACACGCAGTCCCAGCCGCCGTTGTTGTGAATATTAATCCGGCTTCGAATCCCCAGGTGATTGGCCAGGTTCATGTGATTGACAACAACCCACAGGGAGTGGACACCTCGATCGGTGCTGGAGTGATTGACACAGCCCGACAACTCATTTATTACGGTTCGTTCGATTTCAACGGGAACATCGGGGGAAGATTTTTCGCGGTTGATGTTTCGGGCAATAACTTTGCTGTTCTCCCAAGTTTCTTACAGCTCAACCCAGGGGAGGCTCCTAATTACAATGCGGCCGTTCTGGATACCGCTGGGAACGCCTACTTTGGTACGAACCTGCAAGATGAAGGCAGTGAGGTGATTCAGGTTTATGACAATGCAGGAACTTTAAACATGCAACGGGTGACGACTCTGTTAGGGCCAGAAATTACCGCGGCGGCCATCGATCCCTGGGGCGGATTCGCGTATTTCGATGCGCCTTTCTCGGCTAACAGCGTATGTGTTTCCGGATCTTGTTTGGGCGAGGTCTACCAAATAAACGTGAATGTGGGTCAAGTGGGCCAAATTTGGGACGCGATTAATCTAGGATCTTCTGATCTCGCGACCTCGTCCGAGGTCATTGACCCTGCGAATGAACTTTTATACGTAGGATTGTCCTTTGGATCTCAATCCAATCTTAACCAGATCCATCTGGATGGGATTGCACATCAATTCTTGATCAGCATCAACCCCGTGACGGAAGTCGCCAATACGGGTCCGTTCGTTTTGCACATCCATGCCACCGGCGCCGTTAATTTTGACCCGATTAATTCGGTAGCCTATTGGGACGAATCACCCTTATCGGAGGCGCCGGGCCAGCCGGCGACGGTGACCGATATGTGGGTGACGGTCCCGAATTCGGATATTGTAACTCCAGGACTCTATGGCGTTATCGTGACCAACCCGGATGGCCATATTTCCAATGGGGCGCAGTTCACAGTTACCTCTCCACCGCCATCCGTGAATTCGTTTACGGCCACTCCTCCTACGATCGCGGCGGGAGGATCCTCCATTCTTTCCTGGAGCGTTCAATATGCCACCAGCGTTGTCATTGACAACGGGGTAGGGACATTCACGACGGTTGTGAATAATGCCAATAGTGGCAGCTTCACTGTTTCCCCCACCGTAACAACCACCTACAATTTAACGGGATATGGTCTCGGCGGAACTGTATCATCGTCCACGGTTGTAACGGTTGAGCGGCCCAATTTGAGCCTCACCAAGACCGATTCTGTGAATGGCCAAGCCACATTAGATCAGGGGTTTAACTACGTGATTTCGGTGCAGAACATTGGCGACGTGGCAACGACCCAAGATGTTATCGTGACCGATACGATCCAGAATTCTTCCCTGGTACAACTGGGCACGTTGCCGAGCGGATGTTCGGCCGGGCCGGGGCCAGCGAGCTTCAACTGTAACTTGGGCCTGATCAACGCGGGTGCAACGGGGTCGGTCACGATTCCCGTGACGCCCATGGGCGTAGGGCAGGTGACAAACACGGTCACGGCTCCGGCCGATCCTGCAGAGGCCAATCAAGCGCAACATAGCGATACGATCAACACCACGATAGCCGAGCGGGCCGATATAGGCATCACCAAGACCGATTCCGTTTCACAAAATGCCGTTCTCAACACGCCATTCACCTATACGATCCAGGTCCATAACTATGGACCCAGTAATGTAACGAACCTCGCAGTCACGGATAATCTACCCGCGGGACTCACGCTCAATAGTCTGCAGGCAGGAACTTGGTCCTGTTCTGGCGCGACTGTCGGGAATCCCGGACCCCAAACAATCACCTGCACGCTTCCTTCCTTAACCAACGGGACCGATGCCCCGCAGATCGCAATCAACGTGACGCCGACCCAATCGGGATCCATTACGAATACGGCTTCTCTGACCAGCGATGCGGTTACGCCGAGTCCTGATCCAAATCCGCGACCCAACAGCGCGAGCGATACTGTCACCGTTGCTTATGTGGATCTGGGCATCACCAAGACCGATTCGGTTAACGGCCAAGCCGCTCTAGGTCAGAATTTCAACTACACGATTACCGTACAGAATTACGGCTCTGCGGCCTCAGGAAATGTGACGGTGACCGATACGATTCTGGATGCGGGAGTTCAGTTAGTCAGCTTGCCGGCCGGCTGTTCAGGTGCCAACCCGGGAGACAACAGCCCTCTCACATTCACTTGCAATCTGGGATCTATCGGCGCCGGGGTAACGGCGCCCGCGTTGACGATTCCAGTCACACCCCTGGGCAATCCACCGGCGGTCGTATCGGTTCGCAACCAGGCGGTGATTCCGGCGGACCCGGCAGAGACTAATCCTGTGCAACACACCCATACCGAGACCATTACCACGGTCATAGCGGAACGCGCTGATTTAGGCATCACCAAGACCGATAATGTTTCGCAAAAGGCTGTTCTCAACCTGCCGTTCACCTATACGGTGCAGGTTCAAAACTATGGACCCAGCAATGCCACTAACCTCGTGGCCACGGATAATCTTCCGGCAGGCCTCACGCTCAATAGTCTGCAGGCGGGAACCTGGTCCTGTTCGGGCGCGACTGTCGGGAACCCAGGGCCCCAAACAATCATCTGCACGCTCCCATCGCTGACCAGCCGCAGCAATGCGCCAGGTTTGGTCCTCGGTGTGACGCCGACCCACCCGGGATCGATTACGAATACGGCTTCCGTGACGAGCGACGCGATTGAGCCGAACCCGGATCCGCATCCCAACAACGCGAGCGATACCGTCACTGTCGCTTATGTGGATCTGGGCATCACCAAGACCGATTCCGTCAATGGCCAGGCCGCCCTGGGCCAGAACTTCAATTACACGATCACCGTTCAGAACTACGGCACTATGGCCTCAGGAAATGTGACGGTGACGGATACGATTTTGGATGCGGGAGTTCAGTTGGTCAGCTTGCCGGCCGGTTGTTCGGGCGCCAACCCGGGAGACAACAGCCCGCTCACCTTCACCTGTACGATGGGTGCGATCCCGGCGACGACCACGGAGACGCCTTTGACCATTACGGTGAACGCAGCAACGATCGGATCGGTCCGCAACCAGGCGGCGATTCCCGCAGATCCGGCAGAGACCAATCCTGTACAGCACGTTCATACCGCGACCATCACTACACAAATCGTGATTTTTGCGGATCTGGCGATAACGAAGACTGTTTCAGTCGCTTCCATATATACCGGACAGTCCTTTTCCTATGCGTTGAACGTCAAGAATCTCGGACCCAGCCCGGTTTCCGGAGCCGTTGTCACGGATAACCTGCCGGCCGAGGTGACCTATGCAAGCAGTACCATCAATTCGACCGATGGCGTCTGCTCGATCACAGGGAATGCTTTCAGCTGCACAATTACCCGGACGCTGAATACGGGCGATCAAGTCCCCATAACCGTTTACGTTATAGCGGCGCAAACCGGTACGAACGTTCTCAATACGGCTACGGTGACCCCGCCTACCGGTGCCGTCGACCCCAATCCCTCCAACAACAGCGCCTCGGCCTCTGTGAATATTCTGGAGGCTCCATACCTGGTCAAGATCGTAGTGACACCGGCGGAGACCATCATCGGCCTGAAGGACGTCCTTCCGCTCCAGGCCCAGGCTTATGACCAGTACAATGACAATATCACCAGCCAGGTCACCTTCAACTGGAATTCGAGCAACCCGGCCGGTTCTCTATCCATCTCGGGAGCGCAGAGCACTTTCCAGGCCACCCTGGGGTTTGCCGGTTATCAAACCTTTACGGTGACGGCTCAATCCCTCAATAGTCACAATCAGCTCATCCAGGGCACGGCGCAAATCACGGTCATCAATGCTCTCAATGCGGTGGGCAATATCTGCGCGGCCCACGGTTATCCCGTACCCTGGAAGCCCCATCTGGGCACCGATGTCATTACCTTTACCCAGATGGCGCCGGCGTCAACGCTCAAAATCTACAGCGCCGATGAACGTCTGGTTCAGCAGTTTCAATCCATCTATGGCGAAGATATAGCCTGGGATCTCAAGAATTCTGACGGGAACAACGTGGCCAGCGGGGTCTACTTCTACATCGTCACTCAGAGCAATGGTGCCTGTCCCACCAAAAACGGCAAAGTCATGGTTATACGTTAGGTGCCATGCTTCGCCGGACGCCGTTCAGGGTGCGGAGGGTTCGGGATGAAGTTGAGCGGAATTATCTGGAGCGGTATCCGTCATTGAAGCCGGGTCCGGTGCGCCGGCATCATTTCCGTCGGCCAGCGTCGTCGCCGGACGGACCGGGGCGGGCGAGGGTTCCGGCTGGTTGGTATAGCGAAAAGGAGACTTCAGAATTTTACGGAATGCCAGACGTTCCGGAAGCGTCATGGCCGAGACGGCCCGGCTGAAGTCCCAGGCAAGAGCTCGTTCGCGCTCATTGACCCGCTGGCCGATGAGAGAGGTCTCGGGTTCTTTAAACATTTTGTGGTAATGGGCGACAGCCCAGTCGTCCGCGGCGCGCTGTTCGATGGCCTGCAACGCATAGCGGGTCAGCACCTGAAGAATGGTGACGGGATTTCCGGACGGGTCAATGGACCTTCGAAACTCCTCATCGCGGTCCGTGGGCTGATTGTCCGAATGGAGCCAGCTCGCCGCTGAATCGTCGACAGATCCTTTGAGAATTGTGAGGGCCGCCCGCATGGGCTCCGCATCGCTCTCGACCAACCAGGCGCAATGATCGGCATCGAAATGGCGGCGGTAATAATAATCGGCCGTCGCGCGAAACAAAACGTACACCAGATAGGCATCGCTGTCATAGTACCCATCGGTGATCCAGAAACGGCTGTTGAGCAGCAGCTCCGCACGCCCCGGCTGGCGGCTCTGGTAGAGACGGTATTCTTCATCGCGCCGAATTTGACTAGAGAAGCCGGCGACTCCCAGCGGGAGCTGAAAGCGTGAAATAAGCTGATTGGCTCGATCCAGGAGCGTCAGCTGCAGCGTTTGCTCATGACTGAGCCCCAGAGACTCAGGAGTTACTTCCGGCGTCGGCGAGATAAAAGACGGCGATTCACCGGAAAGAACCGAGGGCCTGAAATTAGGCAAGCCTTGATCGGCGAGAACAATCCTGTCTTGTCTCTCTTCGGCTCTACCCCAAGTCATCAGGGCGGAACAAAGAAATAACAGGTTTATAAAACGCCTGGCGGCAGAGTTGTGCATACAAAAAAGTATATCGCAGCCTCGGGGATTGATCTATGAAGCGTTAGGCTAATAATAGATAGGACAAAGGACCCTGTTTCCGCAGGGCCCCTCCGGTAAACGTGATACAATTTTGCCTTGATTTTAAGCGAATTTAGACACATGAGGAATCATGAATTGTCCGAGATGTAATTACCCCAATGGACCGGGCGTGGAGTTCTGTACGTGTTGCCATGAGATTTTGCTGCATGCGCCGAGCAAAACCTTTATGCGAACACTGCATAAATCTTCCCGCATGACCCATGCCCCGGCTTCTCATTCAAGCTTCTGGAACAACCGCAAACACTTCAGTAAAAAAATGAAGGCGTTTTTTCATCACACCGGGCCTTGGCTTTTGATCGGAGGAGGTTTGATTCTGTTGTGTTTCGGGATGGTGTATTATTCCTCTCCGATAGTTCGCTTGAAACTCAATGGCGTGCATTTGGACAACCGCACCGCACAAACAGGACCCGTGACCTATTTGGCGGGGAATGAGGTGAATACGCAGGGGTGGGCTTACCGCGGTGAAGAGATGGATACGCCTCTCAAAAACCAGAAGGTCACTGAAACGGGCACGGTCTCCGTTGAACTTGCGTCCGGAGATGATACTCACCGAATCCTGCGGGTTCGGGTCAAAGAATGGATAAAAATCGCGGAAGTTGGCGATCGAAATATTCAGCAGGTGATCCCGATGAACCATCCTTCCATCGCTCCTTCTACGGTGATCCTGGATCGTCAGGGAACCGTGGTGGACCGCCAGCAGGCGGAGACTGTTCGGACGGGACGGTTGACGGATTTCCTTTTCCCGCGTTTTCCGAAAGGGTCCGAACGGATAGGCGATTCGTGGACTGAGCCTTTGACATGGATGGAAACCGTCGGCGAATGGAAGGTCCGCTGGGAAGGCAACATCCAGTGGACCCTCGAAGGATTTGAGCCCTGCTACGAGAATCTGTGCGCCCGTCTCACGTATCAGGTGAAGATGGATCCGCAACAATTGATGCCGCCGGAATGGGCTGCAAAAATCTCGGGCTCTCCCTCTTTTGAGGGGCAGGGCCATGGGGAAGCGCTTTATGAGGTGAAAGAAAAAGTACTTTTATCCAACACGTTTTCCTACGGCGGGGATCTTTCCATTCCCCTGTCCAACCTGGGGGACATTCCCTGGGATCAGAGAGTCGGGGATCACGCCCCTTCAGAAGCGGGAACGGTCCTACTGCGTTTCACGGACAAATTTGATATCAGAAAGCTCTAAGACCTTTTTCGCCGCCGAACCCAGAGCCGCCACACTCCCAAACCCAGCAAAAGAATCCCGCTTCCGATCATCGCCATCACGGATCCTGAGGGCATCCTGTCGGTGTCTTCTTCGTCGCGAGGCGCGTCAGGCACATTGATGGCTTTTTGTCGCCAGAGGGCCGCCTGAACTGGGTTCGGGGTCAATCCATAAAATCCTTTTGCATAAGCGGCGCCTAATAATTTCATCGCAAAAGGATCTCCTTTTTCAGCCGCCCGACGAAGCATCGTCAAAGAAATTTGATCGGTGCCGCGAACCCCCTGAAGATTTAAGGGCGCGGGTTCGGAGGCCATCGGTGAAGTCTCCGGCGTCGCCGTCTCGGGAGAAGGCGCGGCGCTGGACGGAGTCTCGGGCGGTTCGATGGGAATTTGAACAGCCTCGGATTCGGATCCCTGGGGTGGCGCCGCTTCGGAAGGATCTTCAGAATTGGCCACACCGAGCTGCTTCAGAGAATTCAAATCCAGAGAAGCCAAGAGCTGGGACAAATCTTTAGGGCCTTTGACCTGATCCGAACTGGTTAAGAAATCGAGTCGATCGGAGACCGCTTTCAACGTTTCATTGGCCGGTCTGAGCATTCCCGGGGCATGAGGATGGCTGTACACCTTGATCGCCGCCAGGTTCCGCAGCAGCTCCGCCTTACCCATGTCTTCCTCGACGCCCTGCCCATTGGCATACATCTTGGCCATCAGCAGTTGCGCCGCGGGATTCCCCTCTTCCACCAGGGGTTTTAGATAGAGCAGTGCGGTATAGAAGTCGCCTTTCTTATACGCTGAAAACCCTTTGGAGAAATGCTCCTGGTCCTTGGGGATCTGTTCGCATGCCCCTAAACCCATGAGGACGACTGTGACCAAAACGAAAGCCTGGAGTTGACGAGGCGTGGTTCTCATTCAGCGGGATTGTAGCAAGGAGCGCATGACAAAGACGGCAAAACCCTATAAAATACGCTCATGAGTATTCAGCGGTCTTCTCCCTCTGCCGTTCGGTTGGTCGTTCTGATGACCGCCTCCTTTGTCATGGGCGTGCCTGTCCTAACTTATGGATTACTGGCTCTAAAAGGTCTGCCTGCCTTCGCAGCGTCCCATTGGATAAACGTTTTATCATGGGTTTTTCACGTGACCTGGATGGCGGCTCTGATGGCGGGCGTTTTGATTTCAATCCTTGTCTGGAAGATGGTCAATAGCACAGGCTTCTTTACGCGACCTTATGATTTCGGACGCTGTTTTTCACTCGGGGCCATCACCGGTGCATTCGCAGAAGCACTCTCGACGTGGATGTATGGCCGTCTTGCGCACCGGCCTTTTTCGAATTTCTGGATTGCGGGAGCCACGATTGCCGGCTGTCTGGTGGGATCACTGACGACGGCCATTGTATTGGCGCGCTCAAAAAAACTACCACCCTAAAGTACCACTCGTGTAATTGATGTCGTTTGAAACAGCCCAACCCCAGTTGAAGCGATTCGGATCGTAGTACCAGCTGGTGGGGTCATAGTCATCCGTTTCGCTGGCGCACTGGAAAATTAGTTTGTAATAGTCCCCATTTGAAATGTAAATAATATTGCGGTTATACCCCAAAGCCTGACAGCCGGCGTTATTGGAGAGCCCGGGGAGTGGGTCGAGCGGGAGCTGCTGGAAATAGGTCGGGACAAGATTGGGGATATACACATTGGTTCCAGCCTGAACGGGGGCCGGGAGAGTTCCGATGGAGCTGTCATTATCCGTGGCGAAGGTGGTATACGAGGGTGAAATGGGGTAAGTATTGTTGTCGGAGTGGTAGATTTCAATCGCTCTCTGCAGATTATTGAGCTCATACAGACGTCTTCCGTCGCGGACCTTTCCTTCGATAAAGGGCAGCCCTTGCGTGAGAATCGCGGCGATAACAACCATGATCACCAGGGCAATCATGATCTCCAGAAGCGTAAAACCTTTTTCCGAACGTAGTTTTCGCTGTCTGTTTTGCCCGTTCATTAAAATCCTCGTTCCAGACGATCGCGATCCGGCATCATACTGAGAGAAACGGTCCCCTGCTTTTGATCCGTGATGAATAGCCGCTTATTTCTGATGGTCCCGCTGAAGCCTTGCAAATAATCTTTACTGGATAGACTGCCATACAGCAACTTACCTTGATGATAGATATACCGTTGGCCTGAGTTGCGCAGGACAATAACGATGCCGCTCGAATCATCAATCCATCCGATGAGCTGAAACCCGCCAATCGGAGGCCGCTCATCAAGAATCCGCGTAGGTAAATTCGTATCTTCATGAATGCTGTAGGGCACCCACGGAGTCACCGGGGCCGCGGTTTGAAGGGGAGAGGAGGCCAGCGTTCTGGTCGCAGCTCGTGTTTGACCCGAGGAGGCAGTGGCAACCGAGAGCGGCGCCATACCGCGAATCGCTTTCATCATCTGCTGCGAGGCCAGCATCTGGCGAGCCATCGGGTTAGGATTATCGTACGACTGATCCATGGCTTTGATCAGCGATTCCAGGCGCAAGAGGATTTCCGGATCATCCGTCGCGATCAACGCATTGCCGCTGTCATCGGCCACCAGCGACCCCTGGCTATTGATGGTATCGAGATAATGCTGAAGGGGTTTTACAAGATCTTCCGCGTGGGCTTGCTGAAGCTTGAAAGAACGGACCTTTTGATTTTCAGTACGTATTTTCGCTTTGGCCTGGGGCTCGTTTCCGCCAAAAAGGCTCGAAAATTTAAACCCGAAGATTGCATGGGCGGGCGTGGTGCCAGTGAATAGAAGAACCACGACCCCTAAAGACAAGCCGGCCTTTGAGCAGGATCTCAGATGAATCACCTTAACGTTTTAATGCAAAAAATAGACTAATTCAAGGGAAAAAATTAACGTTGCTTCACATGGGGATGGAGGCACTGTTGAGCTTTAATGGATATAATCACTCTCGTGAGTAATAAAATTTTTGTGGGAAGTTTACCTTTTGAATTCACGGACGAGCAATTGAGGGCTCTCTTTGTCTCTATTGGGTCTGTGGCCAGCGCCAAAATGGTAGAAGATAAGAAAAATGGCCGCACACGGGGTTTTGGCTTTGTCGCCATGAGCCATGATAACGATATTCAAACGGCTATTGAAAAACTGAATGGGACAGTCGTCGGCGAAAAGAAAATATGGGTCACCGAAGCCCGCCCTAAAGACAAACCTGCGGAGCGACCCGCCTTATCTTCCCAGGGCCGGCCAGAATTTCGAGGCCCGCGACGTTTTCAACGCGATTTTCGCCGACCTCAGGAAGGCCGACAAGGTGAAAGTCACTTTTTCGATCCTTTAATGAACCGGCGTCCGCCCCGCCCTGAAGGCCGTCGGCCGTCAGGCGGCCCTCGGACTGGAGAGCGTGGATCACGAACGGGGTTTGGATCTCCACCGCGCGGCGGAGATCGCCCCCGGAGAAGCGGATTTAGTGCGCCTCGGGGCCGAGGTCGACCGGGTGGTTTTGGCGGGGTCAGGCGGCGGCAGAAGCCATAGGCTCCGGTACGGCAACCGGCAGGCGAACTAAAAAGCAGGTCCCTTTTCCAACCTCGGATTGAACGTCAATGGTGCCTCCGCAGCTGCGGAGAATATCCCCCACAATACTGAGACCTAATCCCGTTCCTTTTCCGGCAGGTTTCGTCGTAAAGAACGGATCAAAGATATTCTTTTTCACATCCTCCGGAATACCCGTCCCTGTATCCTTGACTTCAATGACATACCACTCTTGCGCGGCCACGGTTTCCTGACGCGTCCGCACCGTGAGGTCTCCTCCGGAAGGCATCGCATCTATCCCGTTAGCGCTTAGATTCAGGACTACCTGCTGAATTTCTGACCTTCTACCTCGGATCCAGGGATCGCATTGAAAGTCGGTCTTGCAGCGAACGTTAACTGCCTTTTTACCGATTCGCGCAAGTTCAACCGCCTCTCCGATGGCTTCATTCAGAGAAAAGCGCTCCTCATCCTTTGGAAGGCGGGCGAAACGCAGCAGGTTTTCCACCAGTTGGTTGCAGCGATTGGCACACCGCTCGATGGTCGCGAAGAGTTTGAATTGCGGGTGTTCTTTTCCAAGGAGTTCCTGGAGCTCCCCGGCATAACCCAAAATGACGCAGAGCGGGTTCCGAATTTCATGAGCCAAGGCCCCCGCCATGTGCCCCATGGCGGAGAGCTTTTCCGCCTGCACCAATTGGGCCTGCTTTTGATCCAACTGCGATGCAACGACGTCCCGCTCTTTCTGGAGTGCCCTCTGAGCCGTTTCGAGTTCGCGAATTTTAGCGCGACCTTTCTCGGTCTCTTCCGTTAAGTAGGTCGTGAAAAAGGCCAAGATAAAAAAGAACGGGAATCGCAGCAGAATTTTCGGGTCTACAAAGCTGAAGCTGCGATGCTGATGCATCAGCAGGGCAATATAGATGAGTCCTGTCACCACGGCCAGGGGCAGGGCATCGCGCACTCGACGGCCCAAAGTCGACAAGTAAACGATTAAGAAACAGATCAAGTAAAGATCAAAGTCCGCCCCGATCGAATAGTACAGGCTCGCTCCTACCAAGCCCGAGTCGAGGATAAAAATCAAACCCGCGGCCTTATGCGGAATTCCCTCACGCGCAAACCAAAGAGTCAGAACGATGTTTGAAATTCCATACAGAAAGACAATGTAAATGGGAAGCAGCCCTTGGTTGAGGGAATTCACTTCCAAACGGTTATAGAGAGCCAGGGTGAACAATCCTAAAAAGACAAGCCACCTCAGCCAGAGCAGAATAGCTCTTTCACTGAGTTGAATATATGTTCCTCTGGACAATCCCATATCCTTAAAGTTGTACCGGGAAAAGCCTTTTATAACAAGGAAAATAAATGAAACGCTCAAAATTCTCACTTGCAAAAAGACGGGGCCCAGGATATACCTTGGATCCTTGTCGATTGACGCCGCAGCCGAATAACCCCTAAAATCCCCTGATGGTCAACCTTGAACAAATCGCCCGGCAGGTGATGAAGAGCTATGACTTCCTTACAGACGTTCCCCCCCAAGTTCTAGCCGAAACCCAGACCTCAAAAGAACCGGCTTTTGAAAAGCTGAATGTGCGGGATCTTTCCGCCTGGCTGTGGTCTTCCATCGACAATGACGACTCTAAAGACCTCGATCAAATCGAGTATGCGCAAAAGGACCCGAAAGGACTCCGCGTTTTCGTGGGGATTGCCAATGTGGATTACTTCGTTCCCCAAGGTTCGCCTACCGACGCCATGGCCCAGCATAACACCACCTCTCTCTATACCGGGATCAGGACTTTCCCCATGCTTCCCGAAAGACTGTCAACCAATCTGAGTTCCCTGGCGGAGGGACAAAAGCGCCTGGCGATCGTCATTGAAATGGTGATCAATTCCGAAAACCGCGTTGAAACTTCTTCGGTTTATCCGGCCATTGTTCAGAATCATGCACAGCTGACTTATAACGCCGTTTCCGTCTGGTTGGGGGATACTCCGGCCCATACAGTCGAATCCGAAGTGACAACCCGGATGCTGGCTAAAATTACTTCTAGTCCTCAACTTCAGGAACAGCTACGACTGCAAGATTCCGCTGCTCAAGGATTGCGGCTAAAACGGCACGAAGCGGGTGCTTTAAGCTTCGCTTCAACAGAGTTGAGGCCTGAAATATCACCGGATGGGAAAATTGAGCTTAAACCCAGTCCTCTCAATCGCGCCACGCAGCTGATTGAAGACTTTATGATTGCGGCCAATCAGGCCACGGCTGCATTTTTGGAAAGTAAAGGGTTTCCGACTATTCGACGCATCGTCAGAACGCCCAAACGCTGGGACCGGATTGTGGCCCTGGCGGCCGATCATGGGGGGCGACTGCCCGCCACGCCGGATTCCAAAGCTCTGGAAAATTTTCTGGTCGAACAAGACCGAAAGGATCCAGACCATTTTCCGGATCTCTCGCTGGCGATCATCAAGCTCCTAGGGCGAGGCGAATACCTCGTTAAAGCCCCCGGGCAAGAGGCTCCCGGACATTTCGGTCTGGCCGTAGAAAATTATTCGCATTCCACGGCGCCCAACCGCCGATATCCCGATCTTCTCACCCAGCGTCTGCTGCTGGCGGCGGGGCAGCGGAAAACATCCCCCTATCCCTTCGAGGAACTTCAAAAACTCGCGCAGCATTGCACCCAGAAAGAGGACGATGCGAATAAAGCGGAAAGATCGGTGCAGAAAAGCATTGCCGCTGTCGCGCTTTCCCCTCGCATTGGAGAATCTTTTGACGCCTTTATTACGGGGGTTTCCGAGAAGGGGGTCTGGGCCCGGCTTCTTCATCCCCCCGTTGAAGGAAAGGTCCAGGGTAAAACAGACGGGCTGGATGTGGGAGACCAGGTTACGGTTCGGCTGATTGGAACGAATCCAGAGAAAGGTTTTATTGATTTCCAGGTGACAGAGTCGTCATTGCGAGGAGCGGAGCGACGAAGCAATCTGTCATGACGGATTGCTTCGCTTCGCTCGCAATGACGACCGTTGTCGAATTAGTTGAGGAACTGAAAAGTCTTGAGCATCGTCGCGAAGAGCGGAGAGTACAACGCCCAATGATCCTGAGGCCCAATGCATTGGAGCAGGTAGGCGCCTGAAGGTCCAGTCACATAATACTCCACCATTTTGGTGTTCGGCTTCGTAGTTATGTTCTTGATGATTTTAATGGCCCGCATTCCGCCAACTTGAGCATAGGATTGCTGCCAATCGCCGGGGTTTCCTTCCGCTTCAAATTCCTTTTGAGCCGCTTGCTCAATGGTCAATTGAGGTTCAGCGCTGCGTAGAATCCCTATAGCCGCGTGGAGCGCTCCTTTGGCCGGACTCTTAAAACCCACCGCCTTATCCGTCGGGTGCACGAGCCAGGCGGCAGGAACTTTGATCTGAAAGGCTAATAGATCATTCCGATAATAAATCCAGCGTATCTTCGGAACCTGAGACACCATGGCCTGCCCTGCGAGGGCTACGCCTGCGACGATACTGAAGGCTGTTAAAGCGATCCTGTTCATAAAATCTCCTACTTGGAAGCATACCCTGGGAATATTACGACCATATGTACGGAAGGTTAAATCCATGTTTCATGAGTTATCATAGGGTCTATGGAAACCAACCACGTTCGTTCCTGGGGCGTTCTTTTTATCCTGACCTTATTAGTCGTTCCCCCTCTTATTTTCTCCGGATGGGCCTGGCTCACCTTGCACTGGGCATACTCGACCGGGGAACGGGCAGGGTACATCCAGAAGATCTCCAAAAAGGGTTGGCTCTGCAAAACCTGGGAAGGCGAACTGGCGATGGCCAATCTTCCAGGCACCCTGCCCCAGATCTTTGATTTCAGCGTCCGTGATGATGCGGTGGCTCAGCAAATTTCGCAAAGTGCAGGTCAACGAGTGTCTCTCACCTATGAAGAACATCGCGGCGTCCCTACAAGCTGCTTTGGTGAAACGGGATACTTTATCACGGCCGTTCATCCGATCAATGAGGGGAATTCCCCCGCGGCAACGGCTCCGGTTTCTCCTCCGCCATCTGCGAACAATTAACCTGCCTGTGCTTCCGACACCAAGGCAGCATGCTCTTGCTCCCGCGTTATTTTTTATCGCCGCTCTCATCATAGCCCCAACCCCATCCTTCGCCGATAAAGTCATCATGAAAGACGGCAAGATTTATGAGGGCCACGTCATGGGAGAAGGCAATGAAACGATCTTGATCAGCAACCCGCCGTATGAATCTCCCCACTTTTTAAATATGTCGGACATCTTGACGATTGTCCGGGACCGTCCTGTTGAAACCCATTCCATCGAATCCGACCGCTATGCAGTGCTGGAATGCATGCTGGGCGGTAATGTCTTTTCTTCCAACGCGGTAACGCTGCATCCCGCCCCCAGCCTGCACGCCGAAGGAGGATTTCGCCT
>Ga0364880_10175_pt2 | contig 27262 bp, 21 predicted proteins | sample ExccelJu500001D3_5_FD_206927 | JGI IMG/M metagenome (GOLD analysis project Ga0364880, IMG submission 206927) | Enriched cells from Trout Bog Lake Hypolimnion, Wisconsin, USA - BchlTB.July30.5000.01.D3 | ecosystem: Environmental > Aquatic > Freshwater > Lake > Hypolimnion/Profundal zone | place... | reverse complement strand
CTCACTTGCGAGGGGAAACCTGATTGAACGTCTTGAAACCACACCTTAAAACAACCCTATCGACTCTGCTGGAGTCCAACACCAGCCACCGCCAGATTGAACGCGTAACCGGAATTGATCGAAAGACCATTCGCACCTACGTCAAACACATAGAGGAGCTCAAGGCAAATTCCTCCGGGGTGGCCACCGGCACCCCCGATCAAATTCCCCCACCCCGGCCACCGGCTCAGTCCAAACTAACGGCCTCCAACTGCGAGCCATACCGCGCCTTCATCGAAGCACAGCTGCGCTTTAAGCGAAACTACATGGCCATCTATCAGGACCTGGTTGACCAGCATGGGTTTACCGGTGCCTACAACAGCGTCAAACGCTTCGCCGGTGGCATGTGCAAGCATGAGCCGGAACAATTTGACCGACTGGAATTTGCCCCTGGCGAGGAGTGCCAGGTCGACTACGGAGAGGGTGCGCTCACCCGTGTTGTTGGCTCTGATCGCTTTCGCAAGCCACGCCTGTTTGTGATGACCTTGCGCTACTCCCGGCGCAGCTATCGCAGGGTGGTGTGGAAGTCCAGCCAAGAGGAATGGGCCCGATTACATGAAGATGCCTGGCGCTATTTTGGTGGCGCCTGCCGCTACGTGGTCCTAGACAACCTCAAGGAAGGTGTCATCAAGCCCGACCTATACGAACCCCAGCTCAATTCTGTGTACGCCGCCACCCTGAAGCACTACGGTGTCGTGGCGGACCCGGCACGGGTGCGGGATCCCAATCGCAAAGGGGTCGTTGAACATGCCATCGGCCACACACAAGCCACCGCCCTGAAGGGGCGTCGATTCGAGTCGATTGAGGAGCAAAACCAGCACCTCGAACACTGGGAAACCAAGTGGGCCGCGCAGCGTATCCATGGCAACGAACGCCGCCAAGTGGAGGCCATGTTCCAGGAAGAGAAACCCCATCTCTTGGCCCTGCCCATACTGGGCATGCAGTACTTTACCGAGGGCCAGTACACCGTCTACGACGACTCGTGCGTGCGCGTCGCCCATAGCAGCTACGCTGCCCGTCCAGCGCCCATTGGCAGTCGGGTTCTGGTGCGCCTGTTTGCGCGTCGCCTGGAAATCCGCGATCTCAAGACGCAAGCCCTGCTGCGCTGCCATGACCGGGCTGAGCGACCCGGCACGGTGGTGCTGCCCATCGAGGAGCGGGTCTTCAATCCCTCGCGCGAAACGCAGCGCATTCTGGGCCAAGCCAAAGCGATCGGTGTAGCTGCGCACCGGCTGTGTGAGATCTTGTTTGAGCGCGAAGGGCGTGTGGGCCAGCGCAAGCTTTGGGGCATTGTTGGCTTGGTGCGGCGATACCCACGCCGGCTGATAGACACCGCCTGCGCGCGTGCCATGCAGGAGGGCGTGTACAGCTACGGCCATGTCAAGACGTTGACCGAGCAACTCATGGAGGAGGCCCTGATTCTGCTGGACGCCCCCACGACGGGCGAGGTGGCCCTGACCCAGAGCCATGCCCTGATTCGCCCTGGCAATGACTACGCCGACCTGTTCACCCTGGGCGCCCAGCAAAGCGCCACCCTGGCATCACCCCACGCAACAGCCCAAACACAAGCCCAAGTAGGAGCCTCACTATGACCATGAGCAAACAAGAGATTGAGCGCGCCCTCACAGAGCTGCGCCTGTCGGGAATGGCCGCCACACTGGACACCCGCGTCCTGCAGGCCCAGGCCAGCCAACAACCGTTCCTTGAAACGTTTTGCATGCTGCTCCAAGATGAGCTCGACCGGCGGCGTTCCCGCCTGACCGAACGCCGATTCAAGCAGTGCGGCCTGGACGAACGCCTCACACTGGCAGACTTTGACTGGCACTTCAATCCCAAGGTGCCACGCCACGCATGCTTCGAGCTACACACCCTGAAGTTCATCACTGAGGGAACGAACGTAATGCTCATTGGCAAGCCCGGTACCGGCAAGAGCCACATTGCTAAGGCCGTGGCCTACCAGGCCACGCTACAGGGCCACGATGTGCGTTACGTGGAGGCTGACAGCGTATTTGCGCATTACTGCCTGGCCAGTCCGGCTGAGCAGGCCAAATTGCTCAAGGGCATGCTGGAGCCAGACGTGCTGGTACTGGATGATCTCTTTCTGGCCCGGCGCATCTCGGATGGTGCCGCAGAACTGCTCCAGACGGTGGTTCACCGGCGATACAAACTACGCCGCCCCATTGTGTTGACCTCCAACAGGATCGTGGAGGATTGGGGCAAATACCTCGGCGACAACACAATGAGTACGACCATTCTGGATAGATTGATGCACCGTTCGGCGTTGCTGGCGTTTGAGGGCAAGAGCTACCGAATGCATCAGGCTGCCACGCGAATTGCCGGCGCCAAAGCAGCGTGATGGTGGCGCCCGCCGTGGACGACTAACCTGCCCACAGGGCGAGCCTGTGGACAGCCGGTGCTGTGCACCGGTACGCCAGTTGCCCACCGCTCCCCGGCACTTCGCCTACGGCCTGACGCGCTGCGCTTGCCAAACAGCCGATTAAAAATGAAACCAAAAAGAGAGGAAATCACAAACAAAGGGGCCCGGCACCGGGCGGGCAAAAAGACTGATAATTTACCTGTCCTGCCTGGAGGAATTTGACTGGCCAAAGGTGGAGGAATTTGAAGTGGCCATCAGGGCAAGCGATCTACGCAGGTGTGGATCGCAGCGTTTACGCATGAAACTTTGTGGTAATAGCTTAGTGGTCTGGAGGCGAGAGTCGTTAGTTTGCTTTTTGTACTAAATAAGTCAGTACTTTTATAAGCAATTTTGCTTGCTCTTGAATCGAATAGCGTTCAATAGCGGTTCTCCGTGCAGCATGCCCTATTATCTCTCGCTGGCTAGGTTCCCTTAACGCTGAGAGGCACTGAATCCACTCGGTTCTGTCTGCGGCAAAGTAAGCATTCTTGCCATTGTCTACGACCTGTAGATAAGATGGAATGGGTGTTGCCACTATGGGCAACCCCATCGCCATTTTCATGGTTAACCTATTTTCAGACTTTAACTGCCATCCAGTCATTGCACCAGAACCTACAACCGTCTCAATAGGAATGATGCCCATGTCCGCTTCTTCCATTACCTCGTACACGGATTCTGAATCCCACGCTACTCGTTTGATGCGTGGATTAAGCAAGAAACGTAAGAAATTAAATCGCTCAATCCAACTCGTCATTTTTAAGAATTGCCAGCGAGCTTCACGAAACCGCTGCGACTTATCGACAGAACTAGGGTAACGACCGACAATAATTACTTGTAACCACGGCGGTGGGTCAACTAATACGGGAAGGTTGGAAAGAGCGACAGAAGTAACTAATACAGCACGCAGCGGGTTCGAGCTTGAACCCTTGTTTAAATTACAATTACTCTTTTTTCGAGAGGGCTTCTCTATGCCGTCGTGAACAACGAATATTTTATGTTGTAAATGAACCGGATAAAGTCCCTTCAAATGATCAGTAACTGTTATCGTGGCATCAACAACTTCAGCCATGGCAGTATCAACGAGGTCACAAACACCGAAAACGGTTTTAATTCCCAGTAGCGTCAACTCTCTGGCAAGATTTAGTACAGAGAACCCATGCACTTTTTGAAAATACACAATCTGGAAATTTTCTAATTTAATAATGTTTGCCAAATCAGACACATCGGGAGTTTCAGTGCTTTTATTGGGACTTAAAATAATATGCGGATCAAAATGAGCATCCCGCAAATAAGGTAGCATGTTAAGTACTGATATTCGTGTGCTTGGAATTGGATCGTTCACCGAGGAGAGTAATACAAAAGCAATTTTTATCATATTTTTTGACACAATTAAAATATATAGAATTATTTAATATAAATATCTCAATCCTGAATGGGATAAATTTATATCAGTTCTTACATGATAATTTATTAAAAATAAGTAGCAGCAAGTTTTTTTCAGTACCTTGAGGTTTATTGGAGAGGAGCCAAAAACTCACTATAAATGCACAGTATGCAAAAGCTCCAAATAAAATAGCCAAAATTAACTCAAGCACTTTTGGGGTTGAAGAATATCCATTTTCAAAAAAAGATCGCAAGGGAATTATTGAGGCTGACATTAGGGATGATGAGAAAAGCGGCCGCCACATAGCCGCCCACAATTTATAATACTTAATATCCGTTACGTTCTTAAAAACAAATATTATTCCAATGAATGCAATAAACGAAGATAATAAATGAGCGTAAGCTGCACCTAATGCGCCATAATTAACACTTGCATAGATTACTAGGGGCAGTGATAGGATTAGTAAAGCGCTTGATAAAAGAGTATTTGCTTTAGGCTTTCCCATTGCAGACATTAATGAATACATGTTTCCTTGCAATGCACCCACTAAGCCCGACAAGCCTAATATTCGCATGATTGGAATAGCGTCTTTCCACTGTGTGCCAAGCAAAATATTAACCAGCAAGTCAGACAGGCTAAAAAGTCCAAGGGCTACTGGAAATGCTATTAAATTAATGAGACCGAAAACCTCCAAAAATCTTTCCATCAACTTTTCTTGGTTGTTGGCCAGTTGAGCATATGCTGGATATACAGCCCTATTTAATGGCGCAATCAATTCCGTTGAAGGCATTGCAGCTACCTCCGCTGCCAGATTGTAAACACCTAGTGCGTAGCTTCCCACAGTTCTACCTAAAATAAAATCCGTGGAACGGCTGTGTAAAAACTGAATCAGGTTGGAGATAAAAAGCCACTTTGAGAAATTGAATAAATCATCTTTCGCGCTCAACGAAAATTTGGGTCGATAAGGGTGAATACGATAACTAATAATGACAGACAGGATCTTGCTAATAACAATTCCGAAAATCAATGACCAAAAACTACGCAAGGTAAGTGCCAGCGTGACTGAGACTGCAAAGCTAGCTATGCGTTTGCTGAGTAGATATCTAAACTCAAGTGCAAAGTCAAGCTCCTTGCGAAATGCAACAGTTCCAATGTTTTCAAATCCCGTTGCCAGTGAACCAATAGCCAAAGCTGGTAGCATTGTTACCAACCTGGGTTCTCGGTAAAATTCCGACGCTGGAACGGCTGCCAGCAGCAAAATAACGGCAATGCTGGCACCAAAAATAACATTGAAAGTCCAAGCGGTATCAAAGTGACTACGCTCGGTATCTCGGCGCTGAATCAAAGCGGTGTCAAAACCAAAAGCCCCCATGAGTTCCAACAATGACACAACTGCCATGGCCATAGCTACCAGACCAAAGTCCGAAGGGGTGAGAATCCGCACCAGTATCAAGGTGCTGATAAGACCAATGCTTTTGTCGAGCAGTTTGAAGCTCATGAGCCATACTGCACCTTTTGCGATTTGTCGACCTGTAGCATTATTTTTAGTCATTTTGAGTGTCACTACACAGTAGTGACCGATTTTAACACTTCAGCAAGACGAGCTGCTTGCGCAACCCTGGAATACCTGCGCACTAATTCTAGGTTGGTATTGGCTGGTGCGTTTGACATGGTATTGGTTGCCAAATTGAGCCAGCCGAGTATGGTGTTTTTGATATCGGTTGAATTATTAATGTCACTTAAATAAACATATTCAAACTGTCGCAATTGTTCAGCAGTGTCACCAGTCAAGTCCAACACTCCCAACACTGGTCCTTCCGAACGTAAATATTCATATATCTTTGCTGGTATCTGTGCGTTGAAGTGACTGCCTTGGAACACCAGCAGTAGATCTGCGCCCATCATTTCTGCAATTGCTTTACGGTAGGGTAAGGGCGGCGCTATGTCTACCACTCTATCTAGGCCATATGCTGTGGCAAAGGCTCTGACCTCATCATCATGGTGGGCTGCTCTAAATCGAATACAAAGTCGGCTTGCATCCAACTTGCCCTCGTCAATAAGAGCCCTTACAGCCTCGAAAAAAGTGGAGGGATTGCGATCATCTGGATAAATCAATCCGCTGTGCAATAACAAGAGTGTGCCATCAGGTGCGCCAAACCGGTCCGACGTCACTCCAGTAAAGGCTTCTTCGTCGTAGCCGTTTTCTATCACCACACATTTGTTGCTGGCTTCCGGGTAGCGCTGACCGTAGCTTTTGGCGGCACGTTGGGTGGTGAACACACAGGCTGTAGCGTGTTGTAAGACATAAGACTCTAGCCGCTTCCACAATCTTCGCTGCAATGCGTGCGACGGAAACTCGGCATTGAGCATGGGATCTCGAAAGTCCGCCACCCAGGGCAAACCAGACAGGCGAGCCAGGGTGCCGCCAATCAGATGTGCGGTGGAGATGGGGTAAGTGCTCCAGATGATATTCGGGCGGTGTTCTCGAATATCCCGCATTCCCAATATCACTGCACGCAGCCACCAAGTTGACCAACGATCGGGTAGTGCCAAAAGCAAGGGATATTTTCTCGCTATGGATAGGTGCTTTGCTGCGTCCAGCGCAAAGGCGCGCAGTATGCGTGTGCGAGGTGGTATGGCCCCGACCAAGTCATTGCGTTGCTCGGTATAAGCGTGCGCACTTGCCGTTAACACAGTGGGTGACCAGCCATATTGCGGTAAGTATTTTACAAAATTGAGTGTGCGTAAGATACCGCTGCTACCCGCCTGCGGCGGGAAATGGAACGCTACCATGAGCACTTTCTTTGCTTCTGGTTCTAGTTCCATCAATGCTTTATGGTTTCCAATCAGGTTGCGCGCTAATTGCAGCGTCATGCGACCCGCGGATGGCCCCCAGGGAGTGAACCGTTGAATTTGGAAAACAGAAGTTGAATTGGTAGAGGCACCCATGTGGGTTGTCAAGGCGCAGGTATAGCCCGCACGCTTGACCATCTCAATGTGTTCAGGCCCGAAGTCTTTTTTGGGAACTCCGTTCGGGTATGCAAAAGAAGTTACCTTCCCACCGATGATGCCTTCGAGTTGCTCCCGCGATTGCACCATTTCTCGCAAGGCCAGTTCAGCGCTGCATCTTGAAAGGATGGGATGCGAAACAGTATGGCTGCCAATTCCGAAACCTTTATTGTGGATGGATCGCAGATCGGCTTCTGTCATAACAGGAACTGTCTTTATGGTGGATTCAGTTAGTTGTTCCAGCTGTAATAAAGTGCGCTCGCGAAATTCAGGGTCTTGGTATTTGAGACTGATATCGAGCTGACGGATTGCGAATTGCTTGTCAGCAACACTGTATAAGGGCATCCGGGGAAGTTGCACTTCTGGCAACTCCAGCCACTCAAGGGATGCGGGCGCATTTGCAATAGAGTGCAAAATACGTTCGTTCCACATCGGTACGCCTGAAAACTGGCCCGTAGTGATAAAAAATGTCGCATGTAAATTATGCTGCAACAGCAACTGGACTGCGCCATCGAGCCAATCGCAATAACCATCATCAAAAGTTACACAGGCAGCCCTTGGTGGCAGATTGCCGGCGCGCAACGATAGCACGGCCTCTTCCAGTGGAATGATATGAAATAGCCTGCTCGCCGCGTTCAGAACGCGTTCAAAAGCAGCCAAGTCAATCTCGTGTGTAGCGTAAGGGCTACATACAGCAGGGACCTTGTGAAACAGGAGAACGGTTAACTTGCCGTGGGATAGCAGTCTGAACATTGGCTTAAGCATATATTCCTCGAATTTTCGCTAAAGGGGTTGAATCCTTAAGTAGAATTTGCTTTATGACCTCCAGCAGCATCATCACAAAATAAGGCCACTCAAAATACGCAGCACTTAGCGCCGAACCAGACACGACGTAAACCAAAAGGGCAGCCCCAAGCATGATTGAGAGATCACCAGCCCACCTGTACGCTGCATTGTCGCGCTTGACCAGACTGGTAATCTCGCCCAATGTGAGGAATGCATTGACTAACATGGCCACAAACAAAAAGAGACCAACAAACCCCATGTCACCCAATACCTCAAACCAAATACTATGTGCCGCAACGCCACTACGTGTTTCGGGTGTATCAACGAAGCCAAGTAATCCTTGTGAATCTTTAAATTTAGCCCAAACCTCAGGCGACTGCACAGCCCGAAAACCACCACCAAATATTGGATTAGCAACAGCGATGGCTGAACTGACTTTCCAAGCTGTTACCCTGCCCATAAATGAACTGTCGTCGGTTGCGGACTGTATGGATACCATGCGATCTGACCAAGAATCTGGAGCCAATTGTGTAATTAGAATTACACAAACAAAAATTACCGAAATTCCTGCTGCCTTGCGCTTACTTTTTAGTATAAGCCACGCCGACAACGCAAGCAGACCCAATAATCCGCCACGTGAATTGGTGGAAATGACTGCAAATATAGTTATAAAGAGTGCGCTAATAAACCCGAGACGTACCAATTTCACTGCGGAGTATTGAGCGAGATACAACAGTATCGGCAACACCATTACAAGCACCATGGCAAAGTGATTATTGTCCCCGAATTTCGCAATTCCCGCAGCATGGTGAGCTCCGCCGCTAGCCAGAAATTTAAGGCCTTCGGTAATGCCGTGGAAGCCGATTCCCATCGCAGCAATTACAACGAGGGCGTGTAAACGAATGCGGCTAGTAGCAAGTAAAGGCATTAATATACAAAATAATACCGTCTTTGAGATGTTTCCGAATAGTTCCCAATTCCAGAACAATTTGGGATATGCAAATAGTGCGCATAACATTCCGTGAATGGTAAATGCGATAAACCATTTCGTGGTTCGGTTCGACTTGAAACTTTGGATACCTTCATTCTTCCGGAGAATCATGCTGGAGAGCGTAATAATTGCGAATATTTGTACGAAAGGTACAGTCATCATGAACCCATACAAGTATGCATCCAGACTGACCAAACCTGCCCATCCCCAAAGTAAATAGGCAGTAAAGGTGCTTCTTAATGCGAGAATTAAGAAAAGCGAAGTAAAACCGCAAACCGCTAAGTCACGCATTAGTTAGGCCCCTCGCTATCTGGAGTTAGGGATATCGATTCGGTATACCGGAAAAATCCCAGATCGGACTTGCCTTCAACTTTTGATGCGCGTGCCTCAACGATCAAAAGTAACAAGGCGAAACCCAACTCGCAAAGCAAGATAAGTGCTTCAAGCATATTGGACCACCGTGGTGTAGTATACCCTGGGTGTAGGTTGTGCAATAACAACAAACAGCAAACCTCTTCTGCACTCGACAAGCTCGCCTACATCGGGTGGAAAGCGCCATGGTTGCGATTCCAGAAGGCATTCCTTTATATAAGTCACCATAATTTATTAATTCTTTATAGAAACAGGATTTAAATTCTATCAATCACGAAAATTCAGTTTTTTACGCCTGCTTTTGCTGGCTATTGATATTTAATTTCGTTCGTTTTATTATAAGCTTTTTATTCTCATATGAATTTTCGGCTGTAGGCCTGCTCAAGCATTCGTATGCCTGTTCGCCATATTGGCGACGTTAGCGGCGTGGGCTGAGTTTGCAAAGCATGTGGTACTAAATCATGAAATCCCTGCATGCAAAATGAATCGCGATTTTTATGCATAAAAGCACATAATTTTTGGAAACGACTTATCACTATGGGATCTGGCATTTTCCTGGCACGGTTTAGCATTTCAAAACTATGCGAAAGAATAACAAAAGCCAGAAATTAAATTTCATTTGAAATATTTATAAAATTTATCGTACCAATCTTTCAAATCTGGCAATCACTGCGTGCATTAAGAATATAATTTGATTAACAAGTGAATGAAAAAATTTTCGTTCTTTCCAATACTTTTTCCCTTCATCGCGAAATAAGTATCGCAACGGGCGAAAAACTGAATTTTTAAGGGGAACATGATACGACCTCCTTGCAATAGAAAGTCTATCGTTGTAAAAAACATGGTCTGTTATATGAGAACTCATTCCTCGTCCATCATAGCAACACAAAACTATATCTACAAATGTCGGCTTACATGGGATACCAAAGCAACGAATATTGAATTCCCAATCAGCGCATATTTTGTATTTTAAATTAAAATTTCCCAATATATCAAAAAGAGTCTTTCTATAAAGAATAGATTGCTGACATATATTTGCTAGAACAATATCACTTGAAGTAGTGGGAGCACCCTCAATCATTCCAGTACTCATACGCAATACCTTAGCATGGATAAAGTCGCTTTCAGTCTCGAACGATGTGGACATTGCAGATAATGCTCCAGTGCTAGCGAGCCGATCATCACTGCCCAGAACATAAATCCATTCGCCACGTGCTAGTTGTATACCCTTGTTTATTGCATCATAAACACCTTGATCCGGTTCACTAATGTAATGAACAAAGAGATGCCGGTGTGCGACAGATTCCACAACTTCAATTGTGTTGTCAGTGGATGCCCCATCTACAACAATCACTTCTATATACAAGTAGTCCTGACAGACAACGCTCTCGAGACATTCGTTTATTAACTTAGCGCTATTGAAGGCAGGTATGATCACCGTTACAAGATTTGCAACAGTTGCAGGATTTATCTTTTGAGCTGTTGTCATGGTTTTCGCAATGCAAATACAAAATGGTCAGCAAACAGTCCTGCTTCACCCAATACCCAATTAGGGCATTTTTCTCTGCCTCGTAGAGACTTTAACATGAAATGACGAATGGCGTACTTAATTGCTACAAAAACATACCGAAATTGCGTACGCCGACGGTTCGACTTGATTTCATTGTAATATCTAAATTTCGTAATATTTTCAATATTAAGCCCCTGCTCCGCAGCGAACTGCATAGTCCACGAGGACGATATGAAACTAACATGTTCTATCAATTCAGTATACCAATACGCTGATCCAGCTAGCCGCCATGGCCAGACATCGGCATCGCCAGAAGATACTACGATTAATCCTCCAGGTCGTGTTAAATCTAGCATCTGCTTTAGAAACTCAGACGGATTCAATACATGTTCGACCACATCCATAGCAACTACTACATCAAATTTTTTCTGGATTTTCCAAAGTTCGCTCATAGTTCGCGCCATAATATTTATGCCATTGCTTTGTGCAACGGCAGCAGCCTCTTTTGACGCCTCCACTCCATACTTTTGGAATCGAATATCCAAGGAACTTAGAAGTTGACCGGTGTAGCAACCTAGATCCAACACATCTATCGATTCTGCCGAAGACTTGGCGAGTATTTCGGTGACTATTGCTGTATCTCCACGTGGTCGCGACGATAGCCAAACAGTGCTTGGCGTATCTGCATAGAGCGCTTCATATTTTTCTTCAGAAGCAACGGGATCCCTAAAGACAAGCGAGCACTCGCGACAACGGCGTAAATATCCTTCAGGCCAAGTTACGTCTAGCGTCTTACCGGCAAATATTCTACATGGTGGCAACATGCCGATGTGCGAAAGGTGAGAACTACCGCATTGTCGACAATGGGGAATATCCGTAAACTCAGAAAGAGGATTAATGAACATGATTTAAGGCTTTCAATATCATATCAAATAACAATCAACCAATACGAGATAATTAGTTTTCATTTTCACCTTGAAAAATATTACAAGTAATATATTTTTTGTAGCCAACTGTAATTTTAACAAAATCAATTTTTAATCGTAATTTCAAAATATGCTTAGGGTTATTGGGACAATGCAAGTAAACATCAGGAAATTCTTATGGTGCACATCCACTAACGTTGAATAATCGCCCAAGTAGGATCATTTGAGAAGTCTGCATCCATTTTTGGAGTCAGCGTGACCCAGCGTTTGTACGCATCTGCTGCACCTGCAATGCCCACTGACGCACTTACGCTGAGCACAGCACGTGCAGTGGCTGCGTATCCACCAGCCCACTCAGGGTAACCTGAAGCAATGGCTTGGTTGGGGTCGCACGCTGTTACTGCCGGCCAGTTGTATTTAAACAGTGCTCCCCAGTCTGTAATTTGTTTGCCATTGGCATCAAATACCAGAAGCGTATATATGCTTGCGTAGGCTGCGCAATAGCCACTCGCCTCATGCGTGAAACGGCCAACCGTAAAGTTGCTAAGCCATTGCAAATAGTTCAATGCACCTGGCTCGCCGTTCTCGGCCAGTTGGGCCAGGACGATTGCCACATAGTCATCCATCCAGGGACGCGTGTTGCTGAGGGCATCCAAGCCTTGCTCCACCATGCCAATCTGAGACATGTTGTTGTCGCTTGTATTACGCGGTGGATACGTGGCGTTATACCAAGCCAGGTTGTGTGCCAGTTTGGTTTTGAAGTACGTCTTCATGGGGTGGCGGTCGGGTAGGGCACGGGTAGCCTCCCCAATGGAGCGCAGTGCCCATGCTTGCCCACGCACCTGTTCAGAGTTGACTATTCCTTTTCCAAATTGGCGGTACGCCGGATTGTTGTTACCCATATTCCAGTTGGCCCAAAACAGGGTTTCGTCCAGATAAAAAGCGTCACCCGTCACCAGGTAGGGCACATAAGAAAAGGACGCTTGGTGGCTGGTGTCTGGTGTCCAGACCGTGGCATCGTTGGTGTTAGCTGGCAAGGCGTCAACAGCAGAGGATGTGCCGTAACGCATGGCCAAACCAGGATGTGTTACCAGGCTGACGGGTTGGTCTGTGGGTGCGTCCCGGTAGTGAATGGGAACGCTTGCGGCAGCGTCTGCGTTGGCTAGCATGACTGCACGCTGGCGGGGGTCTTGGCTTAGCAAATAAAGCGCTGTCCAACGTGGCAGCGGGCCAATATCTGGTCTACCGCCCGTGCCTGGAAAATAGGGGGTGACAAATGCAGTGCCCATTGGGCTAGTGTCTGCCGTGGCGAGGCTAGCAGCCTCGGCAGCCAATACCTTTTCCGGTATTTGAACTGCCAGGTTGTAATTCCAGGTGGCGCGGCTGTCTAAAAAGTAGCGCATGTCTTGACGCACTTGTGCTTGCGGCTCAGCACCAGTCCAAAGCACCTTGTGCCAACGGGCGTGGTGGTAGTGCGTAAAGGGGGCTTGGTGGTAAATGGTCTGCCCGCCTTGCGTTACCGCCAGTTCATAGGTGAGGTTGCCTGGGTTGGGTTCGTAGGTCCAATTGTTTTCAATGACCATGTCAGTGCGCACGCGTTGGCCTGCATCAACAAACCGGGTGTGCAACCGCGCCATCAGTTGTGGGTGTTTGGTGCCGCTGCTAGAGTCAACAAATGGGGTGACGATGGTGTATTCGCGTGCGGTCGGCCCATTGAGGCGTGGGCTTTGGCCCGAAGCGAGCATGGCGTCCAGCACAGGACGCGGCGTGGCTTGGTAGCTATGCGGAGCTTGATAGGTCTGCTGCTGCGAGACTGTTTGTACTGCGGCTCCAGCGTAAGAAAACTTGATGGCAAAAGCTGCGCCATCTGTTTTAAGCGGAGTAATCCACAGGTTTTCGTAACCACCACCTCCAGGTTTATAGGCAAGGTATTTCTTGCTACTGGCGTTGATGAGCGCCAGAAACCCTTCGGCAATCTTGGTGAGTGTTTGAAACCCACCGCCTGCCTGGGCTGCTGACACTGTCAAAACATATTGCTCTGGGTTGGTATCACCCAATTGCAGTGTGATTTGCTCGCCTTCCAAATAGGGTGTGCCTGCCGTGGTGCCGTTGCGATTTCCAAAGGTGACGACGGATATTTGGGGTGAATAAACTATGGCGGCTAGCTTTAGGTCAAATGCGTTTGTGCTGAAATTTGCAGCAGGGGCCGTGTTGGCTGCGGAAGTGGTTCGGTATAAATGAATGACGCGCTGCTCATTGGCTTGCAGGTCGGCCACCTGTGCGCTAATCACCGCAAAGCGCACCGACCCATCGAGGTGGCTTGACACTTCGTCCATTTGCACCGGCACACTATTGCCGCTGGCGTCGCGGGCCTCAATCTGAGAGCCATTTAGCAGGTCACCTGCTTTAAAGGGCTGGCCAAATGTTACCGGAACACTTTTTTGTGCCGCTGTGGCGGTTGAAACAACTGTAAAACTGGTTATGGCAACCGAGGGGTCCGTCGGTGGAGCTACCAGTGCCGTACCTGTGGTCGCGGAATTGACGTTGTTGCTAGCAGCGCTACCGGAGCTACCATCGCCGCAGGAACTCAATAAACATATTAGGACAAGGCCCAATTTGGCAAAAATTGGGGAGCATTTTTTCATCTTTTCATCTCCAAAATATTGTGCAAGTTCATGGTGTCCGACTACCCTTGATGAGCTTGGGCGTCTGGTGGCCAGTGGCAACTCCATAAGACTCCCATTTGTGGGCTGATCATGACGTCAACAAATGCGGTGCTTGGTGCAGCATCCAATGCTTCACTTAAGGTTTGAGTCCAAAGCTCCGCCGATTTTCAGCATCCAAATATTACGATAGCCCAAATTTTTACCGATAGGAGTTCCGCCATATTTTTTAACATGAGCAGTGAATTTATATTAACTAAAGATGGTCGTTGAGTACGTTTTCGAAAGAACGGAATACCGCGTTCCGCAGACTTGTCTTTAGTACAGGGGCAGAAACAGTTCCGGCTTTTAACCATTCACTCTGCCGAGTGGCGAAAGATACAGTTGTGAAATCAGCACTATTACAGTGAACAAAATTCAATAAGTGTAAAAATCGGCTCTGGTTTATCTGATTGACTTGGAGGTTGTCATAACGAAATCCTCTTTGTTTTATAAACTCGTGTGGATGCGTTAGTACTATGACGGTTTGACATCCGGTTTTTCGTGCCTGCCAAAGCAAAGCTTCCATCTCAGAACCTGAAGTTGCAGTGATAGCCGTACTGCGCCACGCACTCGAAGTGGGCAGGTGGATTTTGGGTGACCGATACGACAACGCAGGCACTTCTAGTACACCGTTCACTAAATGTCGTCCACCGGAAACTTGCAGTTGGGTCTCTTTTGGCGAAAAAACACCCAAACTGATGTTAGAAGCGAGTGGCATACCCATTCGCGCCATGGCGCTATAAACAGCATCATCGGTACGAAATCCGCCCGTGCGTAGCGCCACTGGTTTGGGTACACCCCAGCGGGCAAAAGCCTCAATACCCAACCTTAGCATTTCATCAAGTTGCTCATCTGTACGCCCGGAGCAGTAGTCGTTGGGAACAAAACCTGGTCGCATCCACCGATCATCTCGAAAATGAAGCCAGCACGGGTGCAAATGCAATTGCAGATCTTGTCCCGCAGCGACAATTCGGTTTGCGGTCCGTGCCATCGGTTCGTCGCCAAAATAGGTCGTTTGCAGTGCTTCGGTAAAAAAGGTACCCAGCATTCCAAATCGGTTCAAACTATCCAGAATGAAACCCAGCCCTTGCTCCCGCCCTGCCACCATGCAATCCACGACCTCATTGCTTAAAGGCTTAAATTGGTCTGGCCATGAAAAAGCTCCGCCTATGGAATATTCCACGTCAACGCTAATGCAAACTTCTGTTTTCATCCAAGTTTTACTTGAGGTTTATCCAAAAGCCGAGGATTCGCCTGCCCAAGCGCGTATGCAAGGCGGCAGCCATCAGGCCGTACGAAATCCCACCAATTGCAATGACTGCCAGTGCGGTATGAAGAAAATCATCAAGCGCCTTTACTCTGCCGGGCAAGTATCCTTGACCATACTCAAGCACAGCAGCAAGCGTTACTAACTCAGTGACAATCCGGGCGATGTTGATTCCAATAGTGCGGACATCTAAGGTAAAAAAATTGCTACGGAATTCAGAATAGTCGCCCGGGTGCAAAATCGTGCCGCGCAGGATGACCCAGAAAAACGTGCATAAAGCAAAGGCAGTCGCCTGCAACCAATGAGCGCCTAAATCGACACTCATAAAGTACCTTTGCGGCCACCACATGATGAAGGCAATGGCGACAAGCGAGAGTACGGCCAGAATCCTTATGTTTCGCATTTAGCGTACAGGCAGTTTGGTCATTTTTAGCATGCCTGTCTCACTTGGCAAGTCGCTGGTATGGCTCTTGATAATTCGAGACGCTATTTTTCCAATTGCGCACGTTCTCCACATACGCCCGGCCATTTGCTTTTAGCACAGGCCACAACGAAGGGTTGTTGAGCAATCCAAGCAGAGATTGCGCCAGAGCCTCCGAACTCCCCGCCTTGAAAAGCACACCCGTCTTGTTGTGCTCGATCAACTCCTTGTGCCCGCCCACGTCAGATGCCACAAACAATTGCCCCTGAGCCATGGCCTCCAGAGGCTTTAACGGAGTGACCAACTCTGTCAGCCGCATGGGGTGGCGCGGATAGGCCAGCACCTTGATCAGGTCGTAATAGCGATTGACATCCTGGTGCGGTACACGTCCGGCAAACACCACTTTGTCTGCCACACCAAGCTGTTGGGCCTGTTGGCGCAGGTTGGCCTCTTGCGAGCCTCCGCCTACCAGCAGCACTTTGACTTCGGGACGTTCTTTTAACAGGGCAGGCAGTGCAGTGATGAGCAGATCTAGCCCTTCATAGGCATAGAAGGAGCCAACAAATCCAACCACTGTGCACCCTGGCTCAAGCCCTAGCTTGGCTTGCAAAGCAGGGTCGGGTGGGCTGGCCAGGCTGAAAGAGTCCACGTTAACTGCATTCGGAATCACCGTGACCTTGCCGCTAGCCACGCCACGGGCAACGATGTCTGCGCGTAAGCCTTCGCAGATGGTGAACACATGGTCTGCACGGTGGATGGCACGGGTTTCCAATCCACGGGTTGCGCGGTAGCGCAAGCTGCCTTGGTTGGTGGTTCCATGGTCGACTGCAGCGTCCTCCCAAAAGGCGCGGATTTCATACACCACCGGTATGCCCAGCTTGCGGCCCACTTGCAGCGCAGGCAAGGCATTCAATACCGGTGAGTGTGCATGGATGATATCGGGTTCAATCTGCCGTGCAACTTCCTCCAGGCGCTTAGCCAGTGCCTTCATCAAGGCGACTTCTCGGCCCACGGGAAGGTCCGCAAAAGGGCCTGTGCCCGCTGGCGAGCGGAAGAAGTGCAGCCCGTCTACATCCTCTTCCAGCGCAGTGACTGCACCCTGTTTGGGCGAGGTGATATGAAATGTTTCCCATCCCAGCACACGTTGCTCACGCAGGATGGAGGCTGTACGAAAGGTATAGCCGCTGTGCAGCGGGATGGAGTGGTCCAGGACGTGAAGAATGCGCATAGTTAGCGCAGTACCCCGCGGGTATCGATTACGACCTTGTCTCTAATGGTGTCGAGGTCAATCTCTTTGAATTCGGTGTGATCCACCAGCAACAGCAAGATGTCGGCTTCTTTTAAGACGTCCTTTAGCTCATGCAATGGGAAGTTGACCTTGTCCGCCTGCACATTGGGGTCACAGGCCATGATTTTGCCAACGTTTTCGGCGATCAGGTCTTTGACAATGTCAAACGAAGGCGACTCGCGCATGTCATCAATATTCGCCTTGAAGGTGAGGCCCAGGCAACCGATGACAGGGTTTTTGAAACGTTCTGCCTTGGCCTTCACCTTGTCTATCACCCAATGCGGCTTGGCATCGTTTACCTCACGTGCCATTTTGATCAAGCGCGCCTGTTTGGGTGCACTGGAGACAATAAACCAGGGGTCCACCGCGATGCAGTGGCCTCCCACTCCGGGGCCCGGTTGCAGGATATTCACGCGCGGGTGGCGATTGGCCAAGGCAATGGTTTCCCACACATTGATGCCCAGGTGATCACAAATGACAGACAGCTCATTGGCAAAGGCAATGTTGACGTCTCGAAACGAGTTTTCCACCAACTTGGACAGTTCTGCAGTCTTGCTGTCGGTGAGTAAAATATCACCGTTGCAAAAACTTTTGTAGAGGTCTTTTGCCTGCTCATTTGCAGCCTTTGTAAGCCCACCGATGATGCGATCGTTGTCGACGAGTTCGCGCAGGATGTGACCGGGCAACACGCGTTCGGGGCAGTGCGCCACCTGAATTTGGCCATCCAACTCAGGCCGCATTTCCACCATGATTTGGTAGATGCGCTCCGTGGTCCCCACCGGTGAGGTGGATTCCAGAATGATCAGGTTGCCGGGACGCAGGAATGGCACGATCGCGCGGGTTGCCGACTCCACATAACTCAGGTCCGGCGCCTTGGGGTTGCCATCCACTTCCATGAACGGAGTGGGCACCGCCAAAATGAAGGTGTCTCCCTCCTCCGGCATTAGCGACGCCTTGAGGTTGCCGCTGTTGACAGCAGAGCGCACCAGTATGTCCAGGTCCGGCTCAATGATGTGGATGCGGCCAGAATTGATGGTATCCACAGCTTTGGCGTTGACGTCCACACCCAGTACCTGGTGGCCCTTGGTCGCAAGCATGGAGGCGGTGGGCAGGCCGATGTAACCCAGCCCCATCACAACGATTTTTTGACTCAGTCTAGACATGACGAACTCTTCCTTTGGTTAATACAATATCGACGATGCGCCCAACCGCCTGACCGTCACCATATGGGTTGTGGGCCTGCGACATGCGTGCATAGTCAGCAGGGTTGCTCAGCAGGTTTAACGTTTCGCTCACAATGGCCTCGCGCGAGGTGCCCACCAGCTTGACCGTACCGGCGGTGACTGCCTCGGGCCGCTCGGTGGTGTCGCGCATGCACAGCACAGGTTTTCCCAGTGAAGGCGCCTCTTCCTGTACGCCGCCACTGTCCGTAATGATGATGTGCGCGCGGTTCATGAGGTAGACAAACGGCAGGTAGTCCACCGGGTCAATCAGGTGCACATTGGCAAGCTTGCGGGCCGCCAGAATATCTGCCACCGGTTTGCGTACATTGGGGTTGAGGTGCACCGGGTACAGCACTTCTACGTTCGGGGAGCTTGCAGCAATGTCGGCAAGGGCGTTGCAGATGTTCTCAAACCCTTCGCCAAAGTTTTCCCTGCGATGCCCCGTCACCAAGATCAGCTTTTTTGAGCGATCCAGAAATGCGAATTTCTCTTCGAAGTTGGCACGCAGCTTGGCACCGTCTTTCAGGCGCTGGCTGACATCCAGCAGCGCGTCTATGACCGTATTGCCCGTCACAAAGATGGTGGCGGGGTCAACGCCTTCGCGTAGCAGGTTGTCTCTGGCAGCATCGGTGGGGGCAAAGTGCAGGTCAGCAATGGCGCCTGTCAACCGGCGATTGATTTCCTCGGGGAACGGCGCGCGCTTGTTGCCGGTGCGCAGGCCGGCTTCCACATGGCCGACTGGCACGCCTGCGTAGTATGCAGCCAGGCTAGTTGCCAATGTGGTGCTGGTATCGCCGTGCACCAGCACCAAGTCTGGCTTCTCAGCGAGCAAAACCACCTTAAGGCCCAGCAGAATATTGCTGGTGATGTCAAAGAGGTCCTGCCCGGGCTTCATGATGTTGAGGTCATGCTCGGGCTTGATGTCAAAGAGGGTGAGAACCTGGTCCAACATCTCACGGTGCTGCGCTGTGACGCAAACAACGGTCTGGCAACGCTCTTGCACTGCCTGGAAGGCCTTGACCAAAGGCGCCATCTTGATGGCCTCCGGGCGCGTGCCGAAGACGATAAGGATTTTGGGGACATCTGCCATGCTGCGTCTTTCCTACCTACATAACAAGAATTGATTTTTCTAACTTACTGTCACAGTTTATACGACACGGTACCTCAGACCGTGAACAGCGCTTGGTAACGGCTCAAAATAGAGTCCAGTGCGAAATTTCGCTGTACATAGGCGGGGCCATCCGAGGGTGATAGGTACAAACTGTTACTGTTTAGCCATATCTGCTCCAAAGCATCTTTCATGCTTCTCACGTTTTGGCTAGGTACTAATGTGCCCAGAGTGCCATCCGCCAACACCTGGCGATTGCCACCCACATCGGTTGCCAACAGGGTGACTCCACAGGCCATAGCCTCCTGCAGGGTGCAGGAGGTACCTTCGGATAACGATGGCAACACAAAGCAGTCGAGAGAACGCAGCACGTCGGCCACATCGCTGCGAACTCCGGGCAACCAAAGCCGTTCTTCCAAGTCCGCGTCGCGCAAGATTTGCCGCACCTCTTCAGCCAAGGGACCAGCGCCTACGATGGCCAGGCGCAAGCTTTCAGCTCCTGCGGGTTTGGCCTGCACCAGAGCAACAAAGGCGCTCGCCAATAATGCTTGGTTCTTGATGCGTTCGAGCCGCCCCACCGTACCGATGACAAAGTGTTTTGTGCGATTGAACGGAAATCCTTCTGGAACCTTGTCCTGTTCCACGCGTGGCCGGAAAATACGCGTGTCCACACCATTGGGAATAAGCTGGACGCGGGCTGCTGGCACGCCAATGCGCAGCAAGAGGTAATCCTGCAACTGCTTGGACACCACCACAAACCGGTGCACGAAGCGCTGATAAACCTTGCGCAAAAGTTGGTACTTGCGGTTGCTGCCGTCGGGGTCAGCCACATCCCATCCGTGTTCTGCATGGATACGCAAGGGCACACCCGCTGCAGCAGCTACGGGGGCAAACTCCAGCGCGGCCAGGTTGCAGCTATGGAATACATCCGGCTGCAGCTTGCGCAGGAGCCTGTATATGGCCGGGTACATTTTGAATGGCTGCCCAGGGGCTTTGTTCAGCGCAATGAACTGAACGTCTTTGCGCAGGATGCGGCTGGCAAAGTCTGCATCAACGGTCGTTAGAGCCACCACCGTGTGCCGGAACTTTGAATGGTCCAAGCCGTTGACAAGCTGCACCACCACATTCTCAAGTCCGCCTGCCGCAAACCGGTAGAGCAGATGCACGATGTGGCGTTGCGGTGTTGCCCCCATGTCGCTCATACCGCCTTCTTGGGTCGCAACAGGCATCTGAACAACTCCAACTGACCCTTTGTGGTGGACTCCCACGAGAACGTTTCGGCGTGCGCCCTTGTGTCGGCCCGTGTCGGGTAATGGGCGGCCAATGCGTTCCAAGCGTCTGCAAGGCCTTGGCCGGAGCGTGCCGACATCAGCACACCAGCATTCGGTGTACTCACCACCTCTGGTGTGCCCCATATGTTGGTCGCAATCACCGGGGTGCCACAGGCCATGGCCTCCAGCAACACGTTGGCCCAGCCTTCCCGACTGGAGCACAGCGTCAAGGCATCGGCTGCGCTGTACCACCATTTCAAATCGGTTTGTGGCACCACACCCACGAACTGAACACGGTTGGCAACACCCAACTTTTCAGCCTGCTTCTGGAGTGCGGCACGCTCGGAGCCGCCACCGGCAATCAGCAAACGAACGTCTGCGGGCAACAATGGCAACGCGTCTATCGCTACATAGTGGCCCTTGCGTTCAATCAGGTGGCCCACACTGAGCAGCAGCTTGTGGTTCAATGGCAGGCCCAGCTTTTGGCGCGCAGCCGCCCGTGGCTCCGGCACGAAGCGCTCCAGGTCCACGCCATTGCGCAAGGTATGCAGCTTGGCCGGATCTGCGCCCAGCGCTTGCAGGCTGTCCATCAGCGCCTTGCACACGCCGATAGACGCACCAGCCTGCTGCGCCGTTGCCAAGATGAGCTTGCGGGGATACGCGTATTCCGGTATCAGGTTCAGGTCCGTGCCTCTGGCTGTCACCACAAAAGCTTTGCCCAGCTTGCGGGCAAGGATGCCGGCGGCTACACCATCGGGGTAGTAGTAGTGGGCATCAATCAGGTCAAAGTCAAAACCGTCGCGCATGAGCTTGCGAGCCACCGGCAATGCCGCCATGGCCATGGTGTAGGGGGCGATATTCATTCCCACCTTGGGCGGCAGAAAATAGCGCGGGTGGTACACGTCTACCCCGTTGCGGTGTTCAAACTTGGGCGTGGCGGCAAACAAACCATATTCACCATACCGCTTCCCTTTGAGTGGAAACCAGGGCACCGGCGCAACTACCTTGGTTTGCATTTCGCCGGTTTTGAGCAATTCACGCAAGCGGGTCTCTACAAAGATGCCATGGATAGGCCGGACCGCACTCGGGTACAGGCTCGAAAGCAGCAGCGTCTTGATCATGGCGCTGCGCCCTGCTCCTTGGACGCCTGCTTTAAAAACGCATCAAACATCAGCAGCGACCACAGCGGCGCCGAGAAGTCGCGCTGACCGCTTTGGTGTTGCGCCACCATGTTTTGCAGGGTGATGGGGTTGAAGTAGCCGCTGTCCAGCATGCGCTGGCTCAGCACCGATTCGCGGGTGCGTTGCGCCAGCGGGCCACGCAGCCATTTTGCCAATGGCACCGAGAAGCCCATCTTGGCGCGGTACAGCACGTCATGCGGCAGCTTGGGCTCGAAGGCTTTCTTCAGCAAATGCTTGCCTTCCTGGCCCTGGATCTTGAGGCTGCTCGGCAGCGTGGCCAGCCACTCCACCAGCTTGTGGTCCATCAGCGGTTCGCGCACTTCCAGTGAATGGGCCATGCTGGCCCGATCGACCTTGGTGTTGATGTCGCCCACCAGCCAGGTTTTGTAGTCCAGGTACTGGATCAGGGCCAGTGGATCGTCCGTGCCGGCGCGCTCGGCGTGGTCTCTAAAAACCTGCACCGCGCCGTAGCCTCCCAGTTGCGCCTTGAAGCCGTCGGAATAGAGCGACGCGCGTTCGTCGCTGCGCAAAATGGACATGCTGTGCTGATAGGCCTGGGCGGAGTCCATGGCCAGCGCCTGAAACGTGGTCTTGGCGCGGAACATGCGCGGTGCCCAGTCGGCCTTGGGGTACAGGCTGCCGAGTGCGCCAAACAGTGGGCGGCGCAATCCCAGGGGCAGCATGCCGCGCGCTTTTTCTTCGCCCATGTGCAGGCGGTGGCGGCGGTAGCCACCAAAGCTTTCATCGCCACCGTCGCCCGACAAGGCTACCGTCACATGCTTGCGGGCCATCTGGCACACGCGGTAGGTGGGAATGGCCGAGCTGTCGGCATAGGGCTCGTCGTAATGCCAGGCCAGGGTGTCTATCAGGTCAAAGTCGTCGCTCTTCACCACCTCCAGCCGGTGGTCGGTGTGATAGCGGTCGGCCACCATTTGCGCAAAAGCGGATTCGTTGAAGCGCGGGTCATCAAAGCCAATGGCGCAGGTGCGAATCGGCGCGTTGCTCAGACCCGCCATAGTGGCCACCACGGCGCTGCTGTCCACGCCGCCGGACAGGAATGCACCCAGGGGCACGTCGGCAATCATGCGCAGGCGCACCGACTCTTGCAGGCGCTGCAGCAGCTCGGCCTGTGCGTCCAGGCTGCTGATGGGGTTGTCCAAGCTAAAGCGCACATCCCAATACGGCTGCGACGGCGGCACGGCTTGGCCGTGGCGAAGTGTGAGGGTGTGGCCGGGCATGAGCTTGTGGGCGCCGCGGTAAATGCAGCGCGGGTCCGCTACATAGCCCAGGGCAAAGTACTCTTCCACTGCCAACGGGTCGATGGCGCGGCTGAATGCCGGATGCGCGGTGATGACCTTGAGCTCGGAGCCAAACACAAACGTGCCATCTTCCAGCAGGGCGTAATGCATGGGCTTGACGCCCAGACGGTCGCGCGCCAGAAACAGGGTTTGCTGATTGCGGTCCCAGATGGCAAAAGCAAACATGCCGCGCAGGCGCTGCACGCAAGCCTCGCCCCAGGCCTCCCAGGCGTGAATGATCACCTCGGTGTCGCTGCGGGTATGGAATACATGGCCCAGCGCCTTGAGCTCGGGCACCAGTTCCTGGTAGTTGTAGATTTCGCCGTTGAAGACGATGACCACCGAATGGTCTTCATTGAACAGCGGCTGCTGCCCGGTGGTCAGGTCAATCACCGACAGACGCCGGTGCCCAAAGGCCAGACCGGGCTCTTGGTGCAGGCCCAGCTCATCCGGTCCGCGATGGGACTGGATGTTGTTGATACGTGTGATCAACTCCGTCGCAAACGGCTGTTTGCTGCGGGTGTCAAAAAGTCCGGCAATGCCACACATGCTTGGATTCCAGAATTAATGTTTGATGGACTGCAGCCAGCTGCTAATCGCTGCGGTATTGGCATGCATAAAGGAATCCAACGCCTGCTCACCCTCCCCGGCTTCGCCCTTGGGCGCGTATACGATGACCACCGCCGAGTCATCGCCCCGGCCTAGCAGGCTGTAGAGCGCGGTATAGGCCTTGGCCAAGGTGTCGCTGGAGGTAAGCGTGCCATCGACCCAGTAGTACTGCCACACCGTCAGACGCTCGGCGCTGCTCTGGCCAGGCAAGGACGAGCCGCGCAGTTCGCCGGTGCGAACGGTGAGCGGCCCGTTGGCCAGTTGCAGGCTATGGCTTCCACTGCTAACCTGGGCCCACAGCGGGTCCTGGGTGGTGACCAGCACATTGTCCGAGCTCACCAGCTTGCGGTCTGCGTTCTGCTTGCGGTAGTAGCCTACATACAGATTTACTGCACGGTTAGCGCTGCCGTAACGGGCGGTCAACTGGGCCGAAGGGTTGTGAAAGGCTGGATGCCATTGGGGCGCCGACCCTGGCGTTTCTGCCCAGCCGGGCGATAACTCTTCGGGGGCCACCATTTGCGGTTCTGGTGCACCAGCCTGCGCATATTTGATTTCCCAGCGCAGCGCCTGCGGCATGGCCAGGACTGCTACAACGGCGATGCTAGCCAGCATCCAAGGCATTGAACCCTGGGCGGACAGCGCAGCGGCAGGCGTCTGGCTCGCGGCGCCTTGCGCCAGTTCGGGCTCGGGCTCGGACCAGCGGCCACCGATCCAGAACATCAGCATGATGACCAGGCCGAAAAACACCCAGCCGTAGATGATGTGGTCCACACCGGCGGCCAGTCGATTGCTCGACAAATGGCCGAGCATGACGATCATGTAGGCACGCAACCAATTCGCCAGCACCGGCACCAGCAGCGACACCAGAATGAACAGTGCCCGGCGCTTGGTGGTCTGGTAACTCAGGTAGGCATAGAGTGTGCCCGCGGTGAGCGAGGCAATGATGTAGCGGATACCGCTGCAGGCCTCTATGACCGACCAACTGCCGCTGGGGATGATGAACTGCTGGCCTTCACGGTACACCGGAACGCCACTGGCACGCAGCGCCATCACGGTGAAGTCAGCGGTCCATTGCATGAGTTGAGGCACGGCAAATTCGCCAAAGGGGACTGCAAAAAACAGAAACGCCAAGGGAAAGGCAATGGACCAGGCCACGGCACGACCAAGCAGCGTGGGCACCAGCAGCATCAACATGGCCACAAAAGCCAATTGGCTGAGTGCTTGCACAGCAGCCAGTTCGCCCAACAGCCAGGCAAACCCGGCCAGGACCAGCAGCACTCCCGCCCATAGGGCAGGCTGCGGTGGAATGACCGCCAGCAAATGCCGGCGCCGCCACACCAGCCACAGCACAATGGGCAGCACCATGAAGCCATGAGAAAAGGTTTCAGAGCGTACCCAGATGCCGACGATGGAGGCTGCTGTGTCAGCGTACAAAAAACCGAACACGCAAAGCGGCAGCGCGAACGCCCACAGGGCCTGTCGCCAGACGGAAGGGGCACGTGATGGGGTGATGGTCATGCTGTGCTCAGGGTTTGCTGATGTGGGAGGTAGCGGTCTATGCCACCGAGATGGGCAGCCCAGCTGTAATGTTGCACCACCCGTTGGCGGCCAGCGCGGCCCATTGCGGCTGCGCGCTGCGGCGCGCACAAGAGCGCGTTGATATGTTCCACAAATTCGGGGGCTTCTGTGGCCGACAGCAACTCGGCACCATCTTCGGCCGCGATCGCCTCCACACAGGAGCGCGACGCCACCACCGGTCTACCCATGGCCATGGCCTCCAGAATCTTGTTTTGAATGCCACGGGCCACGCGCAGCGGCGCCACCACCAGCGTGGCATGCTGCAGATAGGGCCGCACATCGGCCACCGTGCCCGTGACCACCACCGCATCGCAGGCCAGAGCCAGGACTTCCTCCGACGGGTTGCGCCCCACAATGTAAAAGCAGGGATGGCAGGGCCTCGCTGGCAAACCAGCGCACGGCATCGATGTTGGGCCAGTAATCCATCGCGCCGGTAAACACCAGCCTGATGGACTCGACACCCGCAGCAGCATCAGCAAAGGGCGAGGCACGCTGCGGATCTGGCGAGAAGAACTCCGCATCCACCCCATTGCTAAGGGCGTCCACCCGGTCTGAGCATTCGGGAGCCAGGCGTTTGAACAAGGCGACTTCGTTGTCTGTGACCAGAAAGGAGCGGTGGGCATGGGCTGCCACCTCGCGCTCGAAGGCCAACAGGCGTTCGCCTTCTCTGCGATACAGCCACGACATGGGCCAGCGGTGATTGGCCGCGTATTGCGTCCACTTCGCCGAGTCCACATCCACAAAATCCACCAACACCGGTGGCAAATTGTTGCCCGCACCCAGGGTGACGTACTGCGCCATCACGGAGGAAAAAATGACGATGGCGTCGATCTGATGTTCCGCCAGCACCTGCTGGACCCAGGCCTGCAAACCAGCATTTCGGTAGTAGCGCAAGCCCAGCGCTTCACCAGTTGCCAGCGCAGCCAGGCTTCGCAACTTGGCTAGCCGTGGATGCAGGCGCGCAACATGCAAGTCCGCGCACATGGCGCGCAACGTGCCAATGTGCTGCAAGTCGTCCGGGTCATCCACAAAGGTACCCAGAAAAACCTGGTGGCTGGCGCTGAGGTGCTTGAGCAGATGGTAGGACCGCACCTTGTCACCCTTGTTTGGGGGAAAAGGCAGCCGATGCACCAGATACAGAAGCTTGCCCATGCGCTGCGTCAACCCAGGTTGCGGACAATGAACGGCCCCAGCCAGTTGGCCAAGCCAATGGGCATGCGCCGCCAGGCGCTGATCATCAGCTTGTACTTGGCGTTATTGGGGTTGTTTTGTGGAATGGCGTCGCGCTTGTACAGGCAAAAAGCATAGTGCAGCGGCGTGGGCTCAAAGCCCCAGTTCTTCTTGAAAGCATAGGGACCCGTGCCCTGCTTGCTTCGGCCGTAGTCAAACACCTTGAGGCCGCGGGCGCAAGCGCGGCGCATCAGTTCCCAGTACTTGAAGTCATTGGCCGCCAAGTCGCGTGCGGCCTCATCGTCGCCGGCGTAATAGGGCAAAACTTCGTCGCGGAAGTAAAAGCTAAACACAGAGCTCAAGGCCTTGCCATCGCGCGTGGTCACGGTCAGCACCTCGCAGTCTGCACCAAACTCTTTTTGCAGCGCCTGGAAATATTTCTTGGGCATGGCGGGTGTGCCATGCCGGTGCACATTGTCGGCAAACAGGCTAAAGAAGCGGTCCACCGTCGGGTCTATGTGGCTGACCAGTTCGTTTTTGATGCCCTTGCGCACCATGGCCCGCTGCTTGCGCGGAATGGCCAGCATATTGGCCTCTTCCTCGGGCAGGATCGCCTTTCGAAACGTGACATACAGGTCTTGCGTGGGCCACTCGGGATGGCGTTGCTCCACATTGCGCAGTTCCAGATGGTCCACTCCCAATTGCACGGC
>Ga0364880_10248_pt1 | contig 27307 bp, 19 predicted proteins | sample ExccelJu500001D3_5_FD_206927 | JGI IMG/M metagenome (GOLD analysis project Ga0364880, IMG submission 206927) | Enriched cells from Trout Bog Lake Hypolimnion, Wisconsin, USA - BchlTB.July30.5000.01.D3 | ecosystem: Environmental > Aquatic > Freshwater > Lake > Hypolimnion/Profundal zone | place... | reverse complement strand
ACTGCAGCTATGCCAACATCTCCATCCAAACAGACGTATCTTTTTCCTTTTATTTTAATTACCAGTTTATTTTTTTTATGGGGATTTGCTCATAACCTGGACCCAATACTAATACCCCATCTTAAAAAGTCTTTTACATTAACTACCGTGCAGGCAACCCTGGTAGATTCAGCCGTATTTATAGCTTATTTTGTAATGGCATTACCTGCCGGGATGATTATGAAGCGTTGGGGGTATAAAACAGGCATTATTGCAGGATTACTTTTATTTGCATTCGGTTGCTTTTTATTTATTCCTGCTGCCAATACGCAGCAGTATGCTTTTTTTCTTGTAGCATTATTTATTATTGCCTGTGGCTTAACAATACTGGAAACTGCAGCCAATCCATTTGCCTCCTTATTAGGCGATCCTGAAACATCTACACAGCGACTTAATTTTGCACAATCATTTAACGGACTGGCGGTAGCACTGGCTCCCGTAATAGGTGCAAGGATTATTCTTACCAAGGGTTATTCAGATACCGAGTTGAATGCTATGACAGAAGCTGCAAGAAAAATAGCCCTGGCATCTGAAGCTTCCTCTGTTAAATTGCCCTATTTTGTGTTGGGTGCGGTACTGCTGAGTATTGCATTGATTTTTGCAATCATCAAACTGCCATCGATCCGTAATCCCGATCATACAGTAAGCAGTAAAAGTATTTTTCATGCCTTAAAGCACAAACATCTGGCATGGGGTGTAGCTGCTCAGTTCTTTTATGTTGGTGCCCAGGTTTGTGTATTTAGTCTGTTTATTCTGTATGCTACTAAATCTGCCAGTATTGGACAAGTGAAAGCGGCAGACTATTTAGGCGTATGTGGGTTGGCTTTTTTAATTGGTAGATTTTTAGGAACATTTTTGATGCAGTTTATAAAACCGCATCTGCTTTTGGCTTCTTATGCAGCTTTCAACATATTGTTATGTATTGTTGCCATAAAAGCCAGTGGTATGCTTACTGTCTATGCGGTTATTGGTATTTGCTTCTTTATGAGTATTATGTTCCCCACTATTTTCTCTTTAGGAATCAAGGAACTGAAAGGGGATACAGAATTTGGCAGCAGCCTGATTATTATGTCTATCGTAGGTGGTGCTATTCTTCCCAGGTTTTTTGCTTATACAGGAGATATTACCAATAATATACAGAACGGATATATTGTACCCCTGCTTTGTTTTGTTTTCATCTTTTTATTTGGCTGGAAGGGGTATCGTGTTAAAAAAGAAAACCTGGAATCAGTAAAATAAATTCAAAAAAATAAATTGCTATTTTATGAAAAGATATTGCCTGGCATTGGATCTGGTAGATGACCCGGCCTTGATTGCAGAATATGAATACTGGCATCAATCAAAAAACGGGTGGCCCGAAATAAAGAAAAGCATTTTGGATGCTGATATACTGCAAATGGAGATTTACCGAACAGGTAACCGTTTATTTATGATCATGGATACAGGAGCAGATTTTTCTTTTGAAAAAAAAGCTGCAATGGATAAGGCAAATCCCAAAGTACAGGAATGGGAGGAGTTGATGTGGAAATTTCAGTCCTCCATACCATGGGCTAAGCCCGGTGAAAAATGGGTATTAATGGAAAAGATTTTTCAATTAGTGTAATATGCGCATAGATGCACACCAGCATTTCTGGAATTATCATCCTGAAAAACATGCATGGATTGATGAAGCAATGAAAGTAATCCGCAGGGATTTTTTACCTGCTGATCTGCAAAAAGTGTTAGAAGCAAATGGAATAGATGGAACTGTAGCGGTGCAGGCCGATCAGACTGAAGCCGAAACAGAATTTCTGCTTTCACTGGCAGCGGAATATTCCTTTATTAAAGGGATTGTGGGGTGGGTGGATCTGAGAGCCCCTGATCTGGAAAAGCGATTGGACTATTTTGCTCAGTTCCCGGTTATCAAGGGCTTCCGGCATATCCTTCAATCGGAGCCACCTGAATTTATGTTAAACCCTTCCTTTACCCGTGGTATTGAGTTGCTGGGAAAATATAATTTCACATATGATATTCTGGTTTTTCCGCACCAGTTAACTGCAACCAGGCAGCTGGTAGCACAATACCCTGATCAGCGTTTTGTGATTGATCATATTGCCAAACCTTATATTAAAAAGGGATTGATTAGTGAATGGAAAAAAGACATGCAGTCAATAGCAGCTTTTGACCATGTATCCTGTAAGATTAGTGGAATGGTAACAGAGACAGATTATACAGGTTGGAAAAAAGAAGATTTTATCCCTTATATTGAAACAATATCTGAAGCTTTCGGAACCAAAAGAATATTGTTTGGAAGCGATTGGCCTGTTTGCCTGGTAGCTGCACAATATACACAGATACTGGACATTGTTACCTCTTGTTTTACTTCTTTTTCAGCATCAGAACAATCACAGTTCTTTGGTGAAAATGCTGTTGATTTTTACGGGTTATCAAAATAGCCATTCTGGGATTTGCACTTTTTGTACATTGCAGCATGAAACAGTTCAGTACTTTAAAAGAAATTGCCAGGAAGCTGGGTGTTTCCGTATCTACTGTTTCAAGGGCATTAAGTGATAGTTATGAAATAAGTGAAAGCCAGAAAGAGCGGATACGTGCATATGTAAAAGAAATCAATTACCAACCAAATCCTCATGCTAAAAGTTTAAGAAGCAATCAATCGAAAACTATTGGTGTATTGATACCGGATATCTCTAACTATTTTTTTACACTGGCCCTGCAGGGTATTGAAACCATTGTTCATGAGAAGGGGTATAACCTGATGATCTATCAGACACATGATGACCATCTGATTGAAGAAAAGACTTTCAGTTACCTGGAAAATGGGGTAGTGGATGGTGTGCTTTCTGCTGTATCCTCTAATAAGGAGGGCTCTATTGAACATGTAAAAAGATTAAACAGCCTGATTCCTATTGTATTTTTCGACCGTCACCTGAAACAGATGACCGTTCCTTTTGTTTCCTGTAATGATTATGAAAGCGGGTTACATGCCACAAAGCATTTATTGGAAAGGGGATGCCGTAATATTGTTTTTATAGGTATTGATGAAAGCATTTCAGTAACGGCCGATCGTCTGGATGGATACCGTGCAGCTTTGCATCAAATGAGTATATCTGTTAAGGAATATAATATATTATTGTGTAAATCTCAGGAGGAAGCGTATGAGGAAATCCTGAAAAGGCTAAAACAGGGCGATAAAGCAGATGCTTTCTTTTCATCCGTGGAAAGATATACCGTTCAATTGTACCGTGCATGTGAGGAACTTAAATTAAAAATACCAGCGGATTTGAAAGTAATCAGCTTCTCCAATAACCCACTGGCTTCCTTTATGAATCCGCCTTTATCTACCATTACCCAGCCTGCATTTGAAATTGGTAAATCAGCGGCTGGTTTATTACTGGAAATGCTGAAAAAGAAAAAGCCTGCAGCGCCTAAAAACCTGGTAATTCCCTGTACTTTTCATTATACCGTTTCTTCACTGGGCAATAAGTAAGAGCAGGAATTTGATATTTTCAGCTACCTGTAAAATAAAAGATTATTATTCAGCAAGTTCCAGGTTTTCATATACGGTATCAACCAGTAAATCTTTACCATCTGCAGCAGTAGTAGCCAGCACATCACAGCGGTTATTATAAGGATTATCTGCATGCCCTTTTACCCATTTAAACTGAATGGTAAAATTTTTGGCAAGCTGGTAGTATTGTAACCAGAGATCCTTATTTTTTTTACCACCTTTAAAATTGTTTTTGATCCAACCATCCAGCCATTTTTTCTGAACAGAATTCACTACATACTGGCTATCTGTACAAATAGTAAGTGGAATATTGTTTTTAGTAAGAGATTGTAATGCAACAATAACAGCCATCAGTTCCATTCTGTTATTGGTGGTTTTCCTGAATCCGGCGGATAATTCTTTTTGATGACTGCCCCATAGCATTACAATACCATAACCTCCCGGACCTGGATTTCCCCGTGATGATCCATCTGTATATATAATTAAAGGATGTTGCTGCATGTTTGATATAAATCTGTATCAATAAAAAAGATAAAAGTATTTGCTTTTATCTTTTTTATTGAAAAATTATGTAAGATTAAGTTACAAAAAATACTGTCCTTTCATATAAAGAATAGCTTTTCCTGCAATACTAACCCGTTGATGATCTTTTACTTCGCAATTTAAAATACCCGTACGTTTGGAGACCTGCATAGCTTTTAAATGTGTTTTATCCAGTATGCTGCTCCAGTAGGGAACCAGGGTTGCATGTGCAGAACCTGTAACCGGATCTTCCCCAATCACTGAATTGGGAACAAAAAACCTGGATACAAAATCATAATCAGGGTCCTGACTTTTGGCTGTTACAATAATACCCAATGTGTCAACCTTATTCAACCATTCAAAATCGGGTACAAAACGTTTTACTTCTTCCTCTGTTTCATACACCAGCATATAATCCCTGGATTTTAGAAATTCTTTCGGCTGGTGATTAATTCCCATAATCAGTGAAATAGGAGGGTTTACTTTATGGGGCATTCTGGCCGGGAAATCCATTTCCAACAGAAAATCTGCTTTTTTATGCACGTATAAAGGCCCGCTTTTACTTTCAAAATGGATGGTGTCTTTATCATAACCCAGTTCATGAAAAATTACATAAGCTGTGGCCAGCGTGGGATGGCCTGCAAGGTCAATCTCTACTTCGGGTGTAAACCATCGGATATTAAATACATCTTGTTCCTGAACATAAAATGCTGTTTCAGATAAATTGTTTTCCTGGGCCAGATGCTGCATGGTTTCGGTAGGCAGCCATTGGTCCAGCGGACAAACCGCTGCTGGATTGCCACCAAATAAATGATCTGTGAATGCATCAACCTGATAAAATGTATATGAAGCCATAAGTGTAAAGGTGTTAGTAAAAAATAACTGCCAAGTTAAGCTGGTTAAAAAGTTTCTTACCTGTTAAATCAGAATACTATTAACGGATAATAACGTTTAAAAATAAACCCTGTTGCCTTTAACAGGTTTTATTTTTTATTTAAAATCACCAGCATAAATTAAAACCAGCTTAGCCGGGTCAACATATTTCCTGAGCGTTGCATTTACCTGATCCAGTGTTAAGTTCTTCACCTTATTTTCAAGATCAGTAGAAAACTGCAGATCCTTTCCATCAGATAAAAATGAATTTATTGTTGAAGCAAGATAATTATCCAGTCCCAACAGTGTTTTACGTTGCTGCAACCAGCTGGCGGTGGATTTTTTTAGTTCATCTTCCTTAAAACCACCTTTTAAAGCTTTGTTGATTTCATCCAGCAGGGCAGAATCCAGCCTGTTTTTATATTGCGGATTGAATAAAGCATAAACGCCCCAGGAACTGGCAGGATATTTATAATTGATATTCAGGTACGAACCAGCACCATAACTCATCCCTTCAGATTCCCTTAAACGTTGTGGTATACGGGAAGATAAAAATGCACCTCCGCCCAGTAATTCATTGGCCATTTCCAGGGAAGGATAATCCGGATCTGTTTCCTTTATTGAGATATTGATACCACCGATACACATGGCATTCTTTTTATCAGGTGTAAGGATAGATTGAGTGGAACCCTTTATTTCGAAGTATTTTTCTTCAATTTCCTGGTAGACGGCTTTACTGTTAAAGTTAGACAGTTTTTTTTCCAGGAAAGATTGAATCCCTGTGGGTTCTATTCCCCCAACAAAAGTGGCAGTACCGTTATTAGTTCCATAAAATTGCAGGTAAAACGCTTTGATAGCATCCAGTTTAGCTTTTCCCAGTTCTTCAATAGATTCATCTGTACCATTGGAATAATAGGGGTGCCCCTTTGGGTATAAACTTGTTTTCTTGGAAAAGGCAATGGAAGCAACGGTCTGCGGATCGCTTTTACCGGATTCATATTCCCCTTTCATATCCAGGATCATTTTATCAAATTCATTTTGGTCAAAAGACGGATGCAGTAAAATATCTTCCAGTATATCCAGGGTATTGCTGATATTGGTTTTATCGGAATTTAGGTTGATACTAACAGATCCTGCATTTCCCCATACACTGATTGAGGATTTCAGCTTGTCCAGCTGGTCATTAATATCTTTTTTACTGCGGGTAGTAGTTCCGTTTCGTAACATACGTGCTGTTAATTCAGGTATCATTCCCTGATTGGTTAAAGCTTTTTCATCCCCGAATTTCAAAACAATATTAGCATAAACTTTATCTCCCTTAGCTGGCTTTTGTAACAAGGCATATTTCATACCATTGGAAAGCTTACCATAAACGGTAGACTTTTTAATATTACTGATGGTAGCTTCAAAAGTCGCGGTCTGGGTAGTAGTTGTATTACCTTTGTAAGCAGACACAAGTGAATGTATATCCGGCCTTTCAGCTACCTGGGTTCTTTTTGGAGATTTGTCAGGTACAAATATGCCTACTGTTCGGTTACTGGGCAGGTAATATTTAGAAGCCGCTTCCTGTAAATCTGTCAGATTGAGTTTCTCAATTCTGTCCCTGTAAATATTCAGTAAACGCCAGTCGCCCCCGCTGATGACATCTGCCAGTGATATACTATAACTGATGGTATTATTGAAAACATTACTGATCCTTTTCAGCAGGGTATTTTTTGCCCTGTCCAGTTGATCCTGTGTAAAGTTGGTTCCGGGAAAACTATTCATGGTACTGATAAAAGCTGCTTTTGCACTATCCAGGTTTTTATCCAGTGGAACATCGCAACTGAAATAGGTAAAACCCGGATCATATAAGGATTTGCTGTATCCACCTACTTTGGTGGCCAGTTTGGTTTCTACCAGTGCTTTATATAAGATGCCTGCAGGATCATTGATCAATATCTGAATCAGTACTGCATTGGCTGCATAATCCTTATCACTATAAGCTGGAGTATGATAACCCATTCCAATATACTGTAAGTCGCCATTTCTTCTCAGCTCCACCATCCTTTCACCGTCCTGGGCTGGTTCAATAGTGTAATCAGGCTGAATTACCCGTTTGGGTTTAGGGATAATTCCAAATAATGCTGTAATCCATTGCAGGGTTTTCTTTTCATCAAATTTGCCACCAACAATCAATGTGGCATTATCAGGCTGGTAGAACTTCTGGTAAAACACTTTTAAGTTTTCTATCGGAACTCTTTCAATATCCTCTTTACTTCCAATCACGGATTTACCATAGTTATGCCAGAGATACATAGTAGAAAGCACCCTTTCTTCCAATATATTGTCCGGGTAGTTTTCATCCATTTCAAATTCATTCCTCACAACAGTAAATTCTTTCTTCAGGTCTTCTTTTTTCATCAGGCTGTTAACCATCCTGTCTGATTCCATTTCCAGTGCCCAGTGCAGATTACTGTCTACTGCCGGTAATACTTCAAAATAATTGGTACGGTCATAATCAGTCGTGCCATTAGCCATAGCTCCTTTATCTGCAATTGTTTGTTTAATGCTGGAGAATTTCTTAGACCCTTTGAACAGCATATGTTCCAGTAAATGAGCCATTCCGGTTTCCCCATATCCTTCATTGCGGGAACCTACATGGTACACTACATTTACCACCACATTGGTTTGTGATGCATCTGGTACCAGTAATACCTGTAAGCCATTGGGCAATTTATATTCAGTTACACCTTCCACCACAGCTATTTTTTCAGGGCTTACAGGTGCTTGTTTTACCTGGGCATTGGCAAACTGCAAAAAGAATAAACATGCAATCCAGAGTGGTTTACATGAAAAGTTTGATGGTTTGAATGTCATAAACGGTGTTTAATTTATGATGAATATAGTAAATGTATGTTTATTTTAATCTCTATTAATGAATCCATACTGATAATGTTTTGTGAAATCAATCTGCCTCCTCTGCGTAGCTAATCAACTTCCTTTAAATACCTGGTCCAATTTTTTTTGCAGTATCACCATCCCCCTAAATTCTTCCTTCATCAGTTGAAATGTGGGCATTGGTAACTGAAAATCAGCTATTTGCCTAAACCCCATTCTCTTATAAAATGCAATTGAATCTGTTGCAGAATCCATTGCTTTTAAATAAATATTTTTTTTTCCATTCATAACAGCTGCATTTTCAGCAAGCTGCATGAATTTTCTGCCCAGCCCTTTTCCAGCAAATAATTGGTCAATATAGATTCTTTCCAGTTCAGCAGATTCACTGTAATCACCATCCTGAAACTTTGGTTTCAGGATCAGTTTGATATAACCAATTGCTTCTGTCCCTGCATAAGCAATCCAGTGTAAGTTTTCCGGGGCAGCCAATTCTTCCTTCAGTTTGTACACTGGATAAGCATATTCATTCGTATACCAGTCTGCCCCGCCAGGATGCCATAAATGCAGGTAATACTGCCTGTAAATATTTTTTGCCAGTGTGGATAAAGTTTCCGCATCTGGCAGACTAATTGCCCGGATTGTTATTTCTGTATCCATTCAAAATCTTCGGTTCTGGGTATCAGTTCAAATAGTTTCACTGCATTTTCAGGTGGTATCATCAACTTTCTTTTTGCCGTATCTATCCAGGCCCCGTCTACCGTAATGATAGCAGCTGTTGCCCCCCCATGTTTAATCAGTTCATGCACCATCGTCCACCTTGCAAAATTGGAAGTGCACTTTTTTAAACAGACATTAATCTCCAGCTGATCTCCAAAGTGTATTTCCTTTCGGAACAAGGCTTCCTCCCTGAATAGGATAGGGCCAAATTGCTGGGTGGTCATAACCTGTGGTGTTAAACCATGTTCTGTTAAAAAACACATTCTCATCCAGGCTCCCCAATCATAATAAACGCTGTGTCTTACATGAAAATTAGGGTCCAGGTCACTCCACCGGATAGCCACTTCTTTTTTGTATTCGTTCATAAGGGCAATGCTAAGTAAAAGTTCTGATTTTTTTAAAAATTATATCAGCGTGCATAAATGCCTGTTGATTCCTTTTCCACACTTTTTTCTTTTCGGTATAACACAGCATTCAGGTTGCCTGTGTTGTTTTGCCGGTTAATGTATTTCGCATAAATATTCATCTGGGGCTGGTCCTTGCCTTCCACCGGTTCAATGGAAAGGGGATAGTTTCTCCACCATGGACCAGCCGCCCAATAAGACCCACTTATATTGTTCTCAGTAAGGTATTCCAGAAAGTTTTCCATAACAGTCAGCCAACGCCTGTCTGTCTTAGGTACTCCAAATTCGCCAACAAATCCTTTCCGGTAATTTTTCTTTAGCCAATCCACAAATGGTTTTACTTTTTCAATTCCTGTAAATTCGGTGGTATGGTTGTCGTCATAAGTACGTACATATCGTCCTGAATTATCAAAATCAAAATAACAATGGGCATTGAAAATGATATTGTAGGATGGGTCATTCAGGTATTTGAGTTCATCATTATACTGCACCCAGCATTCTGCATTGCTGTAATGTTCGCCTTCTACCATGATAGCTTTATCCCTGTCGGCCTCCCTGATGCCTTCAATACCAATTTGTGCAGCCCTGTACCAGCCACTGGTACCCATATCATGAGGTTCATTCATGAGATCCAGTGCATAAATATTTTTAAAATCCCTTAATTCAAACGCCAGTTTTTTCCATACATCCTTGAAGCAATTAAGTGGAACCTGGGCAGAACCAATAATGTATTCCGTATTATTGATCCTGTACCTGCCAAAATTGTGCAGGTTGATAATCACACTTAAACCCTGTTTATCACAGTTGATAATAAAATTCTTGATTTCCCGCATTTCATCGGCATCCAAAGAGCCCCCTAATCTTTTCTGAATTCGTTCCCAACGGATAGGCAATTGTACCAGACGAATCCCTTTTTGGTTGAAATAGGTGATTTCATCTGCCCTTGGATACACATAGTTCTTATTGAGTATACCCGGAAGGGTTTCCAGTCCAAACTCGGGTCCGCATAAGGATACTCCGAATTGGGAGGGGGTAATCTGTGCTTTGGAATGGTTAGGACTACTCAGGAGCAGTAAGCTGCATACTAAACAGATCCAGATGGTTTTGGTACAGTTTTTCAGGAAGTGGGTTTGAGCATTCATGGGATTCATTTTTTGGCTTGGTTTCAGGGATATTTATATTTTGAAATTGTTGCCCGGGGCAACTATTTTAGTTTATTATGTTATATATAAAAATTATAAAAATTAATCGTAATATTTTATTGCACACTTTTACCATTTTTTAATGTTTACATTTTTTTACATGCTATTTTTATACCTTTTCTTTTGATGGTCTCCTGTTTGGAGTCCATATTTGTTCATAGGGCTGAAAACCTTTACTGTATTCGTTTCTGTGAGGTTTTCATTTAGCTCTACGAAATTACTTTTAGTTAGTAAGAGCAGGAATTAAATGACCATGAAAAAGGGCCAAAAAAATTAAATAGGAGTTAAAGATTTTTTTATATTTATACCATACTTAATTCGAAAATTGATTTTGAATTTTTATTTTTTCTTTTAATGTATCCAGCACTAAAGGTGTTTTTAATGAAAAGATTAAGTATAGATTAAAATCAAACATTATTTTGATTCCTCCAGGCATTGAAGATATTCAGGATAATCTATTTTATTTTGTAAGGAAGGATAGAAAGTAAGTAATTCTCGGGCCTTAAAAATTAATGGAAAATCTTCTTTTTTTAGAGAATAAAAAGTAAGTAAGTGTCAGATAATATAAGTAATTATAAAAATTTAAAAATAAAACTATTTAATACGTTATATAGTTAAAATAGTATTTTATAAAATATTGATAACGTATATAAAAGATACTGCAAATAATATTAAGCTGTCCTTCGGATGTGTAAAGTTGAGTACAAATTTATTTTCGAAGTTATACAAATTTTATTATTTTGTAAATAATTGATTAATAATGTGAAATACAGAAATGTAAATAAAATATAAGTAGTTTAATATAACCTGTCCGTGACTTATTTTTAAAGCGGAATATAAATAAAAAAAGGAAGTATATTAATACTTTTTTTTTATTTTATTTATTAAAAATAATCAGATATTTGTTTTCAGACTCATACATTGTACTATGTCAACAACGGCTACATTTACCATAAGGATTGAATTGCACAGGGATGCTACAACGAATGATTATCATCAGATCAAAAAGATGTTAAAGGCAAATGGTTTTGCCAAGAATGTAACAGACAGTCAGGGAAATACTTTTCATTTACCCAGTTATGAATTCATTTATACCGGGGAAATCAGCAGGGAAGTTTTACTTGAAAAAGTGGATACGATCCTTAAAGGGATCCTTTCAAAATATGCCATATTAATTACAGAATCAGCAGGATTAAGCTGGATGGGCCTAAAAACGCGTGATTAGATATAAATTGTTCAATACTGCTTTTATTTCCAGCCACCACCCAGGCTTCGGTATAAATTCACCACTGCCGTGAGTTCCTGTAGTTTATCACTGATACTGTTCAGTTGTGCTGCTAACAAACTTTGTTCAGATGTTAACACATCCGTATAATTGGCTTTGGATGAATAATTCAATAATTCTTTGGTATAATCCACCGATTTCTGGAGGTAACTGATTTGTTGCAAACGCAGGCTTTCTTTCTCTACTGCTGTCTGGTAACTGTACAATGCATCAGACACTTCCTGTCCTGCAGTTAATAATGATTTCCTGAAACTAACCAGATTGGCTTCACTATTGACTTTAGCAATGGCTAAACGCTGCTGGTTCTGCCCCTGGCTGAACAGGGGTTGGACTAAATTTCCTGAAAGATTGGCAAAAAAGGAAGACGGACTAAAGAATTGGGCTATACCAGTATTAACCAATCCGGCATTAGCAGTTAGACTCAAAGTTGGATAAAAATAAGCTCTTGCCACATTTTCCATTTCCAGGGAACTCCTCAACTGTAATTCAGCTTCCTGAATATCCGGACGATTTGCCAATAACTCTATAGGTAAACCTGTTTGCAGTTTTACTGTAATTTTTTGATCCTGTAATTTGCTTCTTACCAATGTATCCGGTGTTTTACCCAATAAAATACTAATGGCATTTTCCAATTCATGAATATGTTGTTTCAAATCTGGAATGGTAATTTCCACAGAATAACGGTTGGCCTGACTTTGAACTACTGCCGCACCAGTCACTACATCGCTTTCTTTTAGAATTTTCATCGTTTCCACTTCTTCCTTCCGGTTGGCTACTGTTTTTTCTGTAATCTGTAATTGTTCATCATATGCCATTAAAAAAAAGTAATTACTGGCAATATCAGCAACCAGTTGTGTTTGTACGGCTCTTTTATATGCCTCACTTTGTAACAGTAATAATAAGGATGCTCTTTTAGCACTTTTCAGTTTACCCCACAAATCTGCTTCCCAGGCAGCACCTGCAAATAACTGATAGGTTTGCGGTACGCCCAATTGTGCTGGTATATTCTGGAACACTGGATTTGCATTCAGGTTCAGGGAGGGTAGTAAAGCCTGTTTGCTTTGTTTAAAACCAGCACTGGCAGATTTGATTCGGGTTACAGCTATTTTAAGATCAGTATTGTTCCGGATGCCTTCATTAAGCAAAGATTGTAAGATACTGTCCCTGAACAAACTGTTCCAGGGTAATTTACCCAAACCATTGGTGTCTGTTGTGTTGCTATTCCGGTATAAATGATTGTCAGCAATATCAGCTGGCCGCTGATAAGGATGTATAATAGAACAGGAAGTCAGTAGCAAAAGGAACATTATAAACAAAATCCCTGTTCCGGCTGGTAAAAAATATTTTAGTTTCATGGTAGTCTGATACATGCGTTTATTTATAAAGGAAGCTTCATCAGGATTTATTATCCCTGGCTGACTCCGCCTTCAGTTGGTTCAATTAATTCTCCATCTGCATCGTACTTATTAGTACGTATTTTTTCCTGAAGCGTTTGAAATACGATGAACAATCCAGGTATTACCAGTACCCCCAATACAGTTCCAATCAGCATCCCTCCAATGGCACCGGTCCCGATAGAACGGTTGCCATATGCACCTGCGCCTGTGGCAAACATCAGCGGCATCAGGCCGAATACAAAGGCGAAAGACGTCATCAATATTGGCCTTAGCCTGGCTTTTGCTCCTTCCGCTGCAGCTTCGGCCAGTCCCATTCCTTTACGCCTCCTATCCAAAGCAAATTCCACTATCAGGATGGCATTCTTGGCCAGTAATCCAATCAGCATGATCAGTGAAATCTGCATGTAAATATTATTACCAATACCAAACATTTTGGCAAACAGGTATACCCCCGATAAGCCAACCGGCATGGATAATAATACAGCAAATGGCAGTAAATAACTTTCATATTGTGCACTCAGTAATAAGTACACAAATACCAGGCTGAGGATGAATACATAAATGGATTGGGAGCCGCTATTCTGTTCCTCGCGACTGATACCGGAATATTCATACCCATAGCCCGGTGGTAATGTTTTAGAAGCTACTTCTTTAATGGCTACTAAAGCTTCCCCAGAACTGAATCCAGGATTGGGGTTACCGTTAACTGAAATAGAAGTAAACAGGTTAAAACGGGAAATACTTTCCGGTCCGTATACCCTTTTCATGGTAATAAATTCTGTTATTGGTGCCATTTTATTGCCTGCAGAACGTACATATATTTTGCTCAGCCCTTCCAGGTTAGCCCGGTAGTTGGTATCCGCCTGTATCATTACCCGGTATTGCTTGCCAAACTTACTAAAATTGCCGGCATAGAAACCGCCATAATAAAACTGCATGGTATTTAAAATTTCATCCACTCCTATACCTGCATCTTTTACTTTTGCAACATTTACACTCAGTTCATATTGCGGAAATCCGGGGTTAAAAGGGGTGGCAGCATATTGAATCTCTGGTCTTTTATTTAAAGCCGCCAGAAAATTCTGGGAAACCTGGTAAAAATCTGCAATAGAATGCCCACCTTTATCCTGTAACTGGAAGGAGAATCCGCCGGTGCCTCCAAAACCACTGATTGTAGGTAATGATAGTGAGAAAATAGCAGCTTCCCTTATCTTGGCAGTTTTCGCATACAATGTCTTGATTACATCCTGGTTACTCACTCCTTTACGTAAATTCCAGTGTTTCAGCTGCAATATCACCATTCCATAAGAACTTCCGCTACCTGCAATAAAGTTTAATCCTGTTATCCTGAATACATTTTCCACCTGGGGTATAGTTCTGGCACTGTCGCTCACCTGATTGACAATTACTTTGGTCCTTTCAGCAGAAGATGCTGCAGGCAGACTGATTGTAACGAAAACCGTACCCAGATCCTCATCTGGCACAAAACTGGAAGGTGTGGTTTTCATCAGGTAATACAATCCGCTTCCGAAAACAACAACACTCAGCAGAACAATCCATTTTTTGGCATCCAGAAAATGGACAATTCGGGTATACCTGGAAGTGAGTGAATCGTAGGATGCATTAAAACCCACTCCAAATTTTTGGAGAAAGTTCTGGTGTTCCGGATGAGGGTTATGTTTAGGTGGCCTTAAAAACAATGCAGCCAGAGCGGGACAAAGGGTTAAAGCGTTGATAGCAGAAATACCAATGGCAACTGCCAGTGTTACCCCAAACTGTTTGTAAAATACACCGGTTGACCCACTGACAAAGGTTACCGGTATAAACACCGCCGCCATAATCAATGTGATGGATAAGATGGCACCCGTTATTTCACTCATGGCATCTATGGCAGCCTTTCGGGGCGATTGATAACCGCTTTCGAGTTTGGCATGTACGGCTTCCACCACCACAATGGCATCATCCACTACAATTCCTATAGCCAGTACTAAGGCAAACAGGGTTAAAAGATTAATACTATACCCGAAAATATAGAGAAAGAAGAAAGTACCTGTAATTGATACAGGTACTGAAATACCATGTATCAGGGTAGAACGGAAATCCTGCAGGAAAATAAAGATCACCAGGAATACCAGACCAAAACATTCCAGCAGGGTTCCAATTACTTTTTCTATAGAAGCATCCAGAAATTTATTTACATCTACCAGTGTGGTATAATGAATGCCGGGCGGGAAGGATTTCTCTGCTTCTTCTATTACTTTTTTAGAATAATTAATTACGTCCCGGGCATTGGAACCGGCTGTCTGGCTAACGGCCATTCCAATTGCCGGATGGCCATTTACAGCACTGGTATTACTGTAGGAGAGTGCCCCTATTTCCACACGGGCAATATCTTTCAGGTGCAATAACTGTCCATTGCCTTTCGATTTAATAATGATCTTTTCAAATTCAGGTACGGTTTGCAGTTTACCGGTATAGCGGATAATATACTGAAAACTCTGGTTGCCATTCTCCCCAAATTTACCAGGGGCAGCTTCAATATTCTGTTCACTTAATGCTGCTGAAACATCTTCAGGTGTTAACCCATATATTGACATGAGATCCGGCTTCAGCCAGATACGTAAAGAATAATCACGGCTTCCGAAAGTAGTGGCACTCCCCACACCGGGTACCCTTTTTATCTGGGGTAGTACATTGATATTGGCATAATTCTGTAAAAAAGTCTGGTCATACGCCGGATTATCGCTGTATAAAGCAAAGATCAGTAGCATACTGCTTTGCTGTTTACGCACCGTAACTCCCACTTTCACTACTTCCTGAGGAAGCTGACTGGTGGCACTGGATACCAGGTTCTGCACATTCACCGCTGCTTTATCAGGGTCGGTCCCTACTGAGAAATAAACACTGATACTGGCATTGCCATCATTACTGGCAGAGGATGTCATATAGGTCATCCCTTCCACACCATTGATTGCTTCTTCCAGGGGTACTATCACACTTTTTAATACTACATCTGCATTGGCACCCGTATAATTAGCAGATACCTGCACAGTAGGTGGTGCTATATTGGGGTATTGTTCAATGGGTAGTTTAAACAGTCCCAATACACCCAGTAAAACAATGATAATAGAAATAACGGTACTTAATACCGGCCGTTCAATAAATGTTTTAATCATAATTATTTGATGGGATGAACTTTGGTATAGATACTGTCTGTATTCACTTTACGCGGTATAATCTGATTGCCGTCCTTCAGGCCGATTAGTCCTTCCAGCACAATAGTATCCCCTTCTTTTAATCCGGAATTCACAATAAAGTATTTTCCATCATCGGTAGGTGTAGTGGTAATGGCTACACTGGATAACTTATTATCCCTGCCAACCTGGTATACCAGGCGCTTATCCTGTAATTCATAAGTGGCACTTTGCGGAATTACAATGGCAGATTCTATCAGCGTGGGAATTCTTACTGTGGCACTTGCACCACTCCTTATAATTCCCAGGGGATTGGTAAAAATGGCTTTGAAGCTGGCAGTACCGGTTTCTGTAGTAATTAAGCCGCTTGCTGTTTCCACTTTCCCTTTATCCGGATATTCAGTCCCATCTGCCAATAAAAGGGTGGCTGCTGCCAGTTTCCCCACTTTTTCCTGTATGGTAGCCCCGGGTGTGGAAGCAAAAAATTGCAGCAATTGTTTTTCATTCAGAGAATAATAGGCATATACATTGCCAATATTGGAAAGGGTGGTCAGCGGTTCGGTATTGGTACTGTTTACCAATGCCCCCACTTTATAGGGAATATTGCCAATAACACCATCCTGCGGGCTCCTTAAAATAGTATATCCCAGGTTGGTCTGAGCATTGGCCAGGGTAGCTTTTGCCTGTGCCAGTGCTGCTTCCCTTGCTTCCAGGGTATACTGGGCAGATTCCAGTTCGTATTTACTTACAATTTCTTTTTCTACCAGGGGTCTTACTTTTTCCACTTCCATTTTAGCAGCATCCACATTGGCTACTGCGCTTTTAATACTGGCAGTGGCAGTAACCACATCCTGTTCATATTGCGGGTTATTGATACGGAATAATAACTGGCCTTTTTTTACAGTTGCGCCTTCCTTTACATAGATAGCATCTACATAACCATCCACTTTCGGGCGGATTTCTATCACCTGCTGGCCCTGTATGGTAGCAGGGAAATCGAAGTTTACTTTTGCTTTCCTGGGGCTAAGCGTCAGTACAGCATAATCTTTTACTTCTGATGCAGGGCTGCCTGCTTCGGGCCCTTCTGTTTTTGATTTACAGCTACAAAATAGTATCGAAATAAATGCAAACAGTAAAGGCAGTATTAATTTTAGTTTCATTAGGTTCACTTAATCGGCAAAAATAAATCTTACTGTATAAACAGATTTATTTTTTGATGAATGATAATTATTGAAACCAAATTATTTCTTTAATAACTTTTATCCTGCTAGCTATTATTTAAAAATCCAACATTTTATGGATGCATATAAGCATGGTCCAGAAATTCATACCGGGCATCATCTGAAGCTTTGATTATTTTAGATTCTGTATTGATCAGCATTACCGGCGGGGTTTTATCCCCGGCTTTAGCAGCCGGCCAGTCAGGTAATTTTTGTCCGTTCGGATTACCGGCTTTAATAAAATTGGCGAAATAGTTCAGCATGGTTTCAGAAACTTTAAAGTCCTCTTCAGTCCAGTTATATATCGTATTGGATGGCAGGTTACCCATACAATATTCAATTTCACTGGCATGTGGTGCCCCAATCAGCTTTGGAGCAGAAGGGGCATTGGCGGTTTTTTTAAGCGTACCGCCAGCCAGTCCGGCTGTTAGGCTTTTATCCATCATTTCAGGCCTTATTTTACCAAACAGGTAACGGTAAACTGGTTGTGTGCTATTAGTTCTTTGCAAATCAAACCATTTCCAGGTACTATAGGCAATAAACCGGTCAGATGCCAGTGCAGTGGCAGATTGTTCAATTTCTTTTTCGCTGCTGTGCGGATATAATTTAAGTACGGTTTCAAAGTCCTTCGGATATTCCTGTTTTACCCTTGCCAGGTAATTGGATTCTGTATAGGGTTGTCCTAACATAAAAGCTGCCCCAGGTATTTCTGCAGTATTCCATCCCACCAGCAATGGCACCTGTGCCTGATCCTTTGCATTGAATACTTCAGGTAGTGTTTTCTGTAAGAAATAACCATCTGTCACCACCGGGAAACCGAATTTTTTAGATTCGTTGTACAGCTCATAAATATCCCGGGCTGGCAATGCACGCAGTTGAGCAATGCTATTAATGCCTGCACTTTTGGTAAATTCAATCCCCGCTTTTTCCGCCACATTCAGGCTAACCGGTGCCATGGTAGGGTTGATACCTGCCCCGCTTTCCCCAATTGCCCCTGCTATCAATCCTTTAGACAGTGGTGAAGCCATCTGGTAGCTCACACCAATAGAACCTGCAGACTCCCCTGCAATAGTTACCTGTCTGGGGTTACCACCAAAAGCTGCTATATTTTTCTGAACCCATTGCAGGGCAGCTACCTGGTCCAGCATTCCATAATTTCCTGAAGCTTTATAAGGGGCTTCTGCACTCAGTTCCGGATGAGCGAAAAAACCAAATATATTCAACCGGTAATTACAGGTTACCACTACAATTCCTTTTTTGGCCATCGCTTCCCCATCATACCTCGGTTCAGAAGCATCACCGGCCACATTGCCACCCCCATAAAAATATACGAGTACTGGTAAGTCCTTACTATTACGTTTGGCAGGGGTCCATACATTCAGGTAAAGGCAATCTTCACTTACCCCATCAGACCTGGAGTTCATATCCCCGAAAACATTGGTCTGCATAGGCCTGGGGCCAAATTTCTTTGTTTCTTTTACTCCGGGCCAACTGATAACCAATTGCGGGGCCTTCCATCTTAAAGCACCTACAGGTGGTTGGGCAAAGGGGATACCGAAATAAGTCTGAATACCTGTTTTGGTATCATAATTTCCTTCAATAATCCCATTTTCTATGATTACCCTTACAGCAAAAGCATTGTTATTCTGTGCAGTGACTGCTAAATATATCAGGCAAACAAGCAATGTCAGGCAGCTGATTTTTTTCATTGGATTTCATTTTTGATGAAAAGGATTGCTGGTTGTGTAAACTGCAGTATATCCCATTATCGTCAGATTTTAATTTGAGGGTTTAAAGTTATTTCAACTTCAGTAAATAAAAACTGTAAAATGATGGGTTACTTAAAAATTTTGAATTCCATTCCAGACAGTGACCTCTCTGAACTGTTCCTGATACCCAGACAAGCCACTGATAAGCCTCATTCAAGCCTCCAATAAGCCACTATTAAGCCTTATCTGTAAGGAGAGGCTTAATAGTGAAATAACTATAAATTATTGGCAGATTAACCAGAATAAAGTCTATAATCAGATTAAAATCAGTCACCGGTCTGCTGACTGCATTTACCGGTTAAACTATTGTGTTGATTTTACATAATGTAAAAGCTATTAACTTTAGTCTTTTGTTTTTTGATCTCTTTATAAATACTGTATTATGAAAGTCCTATTGGTCCCAACGATTTGCTTACTCTCCTGTATTTTATTAAATATTTCCTTTACAAAAGCACAGCAGATAACCCGGAAAAAAATAAATATTGATGAGCACTGGAAATTTCATTTTGGCAATGCATCAGATCCTGGAAAGGACTTTAATTATGGAATTACTACCATTTTTGCAAAATCAGGTAGTGGTATGGGTTCTGCTATTGATCCTGCATTCAGAGATAGTGTATGGCGCACTGTAGATTTACCGCACGATTGGGCGGTAGAATTGCCATTTGTAAATATTCAGAATTTTGACGTGGAATCTCATGGTTTTAAACCAGTAGGGGCATTATTTCCTGAAACCAGTATTGGCTGGTACCGTAAGCATTTTACGGTTCCGGTTACAGATTCCGGCATACGTTTTCAGGTACAGTTTGATGGTATTTTCCGTAATGCCAGTATATGGTTGAACGGATTTTTTCTGGGTACCAATATGAGTGGGTATAGTGGTGCAGCTTATGATATTACTGATTATATAAAATTCAATCACGATAATGTACTGGTGGTCCGTGCAGATGCTTCACAATATGAAGGATGGTTTTATGAAGGTGCTGGTATTTACAGGAGTGTATGGATCAACCAGTATGAAAACCTGCATATACCTGATGGTGGTTTATATGTTAGTACGGAAGTAAAAGAGAAAAACACAGTTGTTACCGTTGAAACAAAAGTAGAAAACCTGGGCATTACAAGATCCGGGTGTATGGTGTATTCTTATATTACAGATCGTGAAGGCAGGCAGCTGGCACAATGCAAAGAACAACCCTTATCATTGGCTGTTAATGCCACCGGAACCATACAACAAAAAATGACGATCAGTAATCCCCGGTTATGGTCTTTAGCAGACCCATATCTGTACCGGGTATTTACGGTAGTGAAATCAGGTGATAAAATAATCGATGTCTGTAAAGAAAGGTTTGGAATCCGGACCGTGTTATTTGATGCGGATAAAGGATTTTTCCTGAATGGAGTTCCCCTGAAAATACAGGGTACTAATAACCACCAGGACCATGCCGGGGTAGGCTCGGCAATGCCTGATTATTTGCAGTATTACCGGGTACAATTATTAAAGAATATGGGGGTAAATGCCTGCCGGACCAGCCATAACCCACCCACACCTGCTTTTCTGGAAGCATGCGACAGTCTGGGTATGCTTGTATTGGATGAAAACCGTTTATTAAACAGCAGCCCTGAATATATACAGCAGTTTGAAAAACAGATTTTGCGCGACAGGAACCATCCTTCCGTATTTTTATGGTCCATTGGCAATGAAGAAGGCATGATACAGGCTAATGGTAATGGCAAAAGGATTGCACAAACCCTATTGGCCAAACAGCAGGAACTCGACCCTTCAAGGACCAGCACTTATGCTGCCGACCTGCCCAATTTTTTTAGAGGTGTAAATGAAGTGATACCGGTTAGAGGGTTCAATTACCGCCAGTTTGCAGTGGCTGCTTATCATCGGGACCATCCCAATCAACCCATCCTCGGAACAGAAATGGGTAGTACAGTAACCACAAGAGGTATCTGGGAAAAAGACAGTATAAGGGGATATGTACCGGACCAGGATATTACAGCACCCTGGTGGGCCAGTAAAGCGGAGGACTGGTGGAAACTGGCAGCGGAGAATTCCTATTGGAGTGGCGGGTTTATCTGGACGGGATTCGATTATCGAGGAGAGCCCACACCATACAGCTGGCCGAATATCAATTCACATTTTGGGGTCATGGATATGTGTGGCTTCCCTAAAAATATTTATTATTATTACCAGAGCTGGTGGACAGATAAAGATGTGTTACATATTTCTCCGCACTGGAACTGGAGAGAAAAATGGGGCAAGCCCATTGATGTATGGGTCAACAGTAATGCTGATAATGTGGAACTGTTTTTAAATGGCAAAAGTTTAGGTAAAAAAGATATGCCCCGGAACAGCCACTTACAATGGACTGTAAATTACCAGCCTGGCAAACTGGAAGCGGTAGCCTGGAAAAAAGGGAAAAAATTAACCAGCAGTATAGAAACAACCGGCCAACCAGTTGAGGTGGTCATGACCCCCTATAAAACAACTATGCTGGCTGATGGAAAAGATGTAAGTGTAATCAATATCAGTGTGGTGGATAAGGAAGGGCGTGAAGTACCGGATGCAGATAACAAAATACGTTTTGTAATTTCCGGTGCAGGTAAAATTATTGGCGTGGGAAATGGCGACCCCAGTAGTCACGAGCCCGATAAATGTGCTGAGGGCGATTGGCAAAGAAGCCTGTTTAATGGTAAATGCCAGGTGATCGTTCAATCTACTAAAACACCGGGAGCAATCAAATTTGAAGCAAAAGCTGTGGGCTTATTTACCGGGTCTACTGATATCATTACAGTATCTCCAAACAACGTTGCAACCGTTAGCTATGATCCTGAATATATTTTAAATGGGGAAGCTGCCAAGCCTCGTCCGGTTACTAAAATGCTGGGTGCAGATATTTCCTTTTTGCCACAAATGGAAGAAAGGGGAATGAAATTCTCCGACCAGGGGGTACAGAAAGACGCAGTGCAGATTTTGAAAGACCATGGGTTTAATTATATCCGGCTGAGAATATTTAACGATCCTTCACTGGATAGTGGATACTCCCCTAAAAAAGGATTTTGTGATGAAGCTCATACCCTTCAAATGGCTAAAAGGGTTAAAGCTGCCGGGATGAAATTATTACTGGATTTTCATTACAGTGATTATTGGGCAGATCCTGGCAAACAATTTAAACCTGCAGCATGGCGTAACCTGTCTTTCACTGAATTAAAAAAGGCTTTATACAACTATACCGTAAAAGTAATACAGGATTTAAAAGATCAGGGCATATCACCAGACATGGTACAGGTTGGAAATGAAATTAATCATGGGCTGGTATGGCCTGAAGGAAGTGTTGGTAATGTAGATAGTATGGCTCAATTGATTGCAGCAGGTATTGCTGGTGTAAAAGCAGTGGAACCCACTATACCCATTATGATGCATATTGCTTTAGGCGGACAAAACAGTGAAGCAGTATTTTTTATAGACCAGTTATTGGCAAGGAAAGTACAGTTTGATGTGGTTGGCCTGTCTTATTATCCTAAATGGCATGGCACATTAGATGATCTGAATGATAATATGAATGACCTGTTGAGGCGTTATCATAAAGACCTGATTGTAGTAGAATATTCTGCCCGGAAAAAAGAAGTGAATAAAATTGCTTTTGAACTACCGGACAATAAAGGAAAAGGTACCTGTGTATGGGAACCTTTAAATACCTGGGAAGCTGTTTTTGATAAAGACGGAAAAGCAAATGAATTTATGAAGCTTTATGATGGCTTCCATCAGGAATATTTGAAAGAGTAATCAATAAGAATTTGAATTTAAAATTAATTTTAAAGATTGAATTTGCGAATTATACCGATCTAACCGGATTGACTTTTAGGGCAACCCAATAAAAGCAGGTTTTTCATCATTTTCAAATAAATACTTTTCAGACCATTCCCGCATGGCCATCACTGCAGGCAGGAGATCTTTTGCCTTTACGGTTGGGTAATAATAATAAATCAATTTATTGGTTTCACTTTTAGATTTGGTAATCAGGCCTTCCTGTACCAGTTTATTGAGCCTGTCTGTTAAAATATTAGTGGCAATATGCTCGGGCATTAAAGCTATTTCCTTAAATGTATGTTTCTGAAAGGCCACTATTTCCCTCAAAACCAGCAAGGTCCATTTATCTCCAATAATATCCAGGATTCTGCTTAATGGACAATTTGAACGGAATGTTATCATTATTAAATTACTTGCAAAATTAAAGTGAGTATTTTATATTTACTTGCAAAATTAAAGTAAATAAAACTAAAACTATGAAACAACAGAACTTCAGGAATCATCCGCGATTTGTACCCGGATTTCATTTTCTAACCTCTGCATTAATTTTGACTGCTTTGGTTATTGCTATTATTTTAATGGTTTCTAATGGTATCAGTTTGCTGACTGTATTTAGTCTGCTGGCAGCCATCAGTTTGTTATTAATGTTCTTTTTCACCCGTCAGTTTGCAACAGGAAACCAGGACAGGATTATACGTTTGGAAGAAAGTTTACGGGTATTACGGTTAACAGGTAAGTTGCCGGATGAACGTTTAACAAGGGCACAGCAAATTGCACTGCGTTTTGCAGACGACAGTGAGTATCCTGCTTTATCTGAAAAAGCCATTGAACAAAATCTGAGTGCTACAGATATTAAAAAAGCTATTCAGCAGTGGAAGGCAGACCACCACAGGATATAAGCCCGAATAAGGCATTTCCTAATTATTATCAGCTCATTAAAAGTAAAAAAAATGAAAGATTATTTATTATTATTAAGGGCAGGAATACCTACAGTTAACAGAACTGAAGAAGAAAATAAAGCAGATATGGAAGCCTGGGGTGCTTATATGGGCGGATTAGCTCAAAACGGACAATTATCTGGAGGTTTACCCCTTGTAAGTGGTGGTAAAACAGTTTTTGCAACCAATATAGTAGATGAACCGGTAAATGCTAATGAAGGCATTGTTGGGGGCTATTTAATAGTAAAAGCCGGAAGTTTGGAGGAAGCTGTTGAAATAGCTAAAGCTTGTCCGCATATAGCCAATGAAGGAAATATTGAAGTAAGGGAAATAGCTCCGATGCCAGCCATGTAAATTATTGATGATAAACTGCCGTATTAACTTTTAGGCAGTTTATCATCAATTCTGGATGAACAATAATTATAATTCTAGTTTTTATAGTTTCAGCATTAATCCGGTTATAATTGCCATGCGTTTACTGGTTAGTGTTCCTATCACCAGATATTCCGTTTTTATTTCAGAGCACTAGATCAACCTTGTAGCTATTATCATCATATCAATTGTTCTGTGACTCCAACCTTCTGTATTAAAAATATCAGTTCTGCTTGTTTTGCAGTTTACTTTCTTCATCAGCCAGATGTTGTAAATAATAAAAGTAAACCTCTTGTCCTTTTTTAATACTTGATACGCGGAAAAATTCATTGGATGCGTGCCATTTTTCATCTGGCAATAAAAAACCAAAGGAATATGCATATAATCCCAACACTTCTTTAATAGATAAAATAGCTCCGCCACTGCCTCCGGTACCTAATTGCATTGGCTCTTTACCGTAAATTTTAGATAATGCATCAGAAACATAACTAAAAGCCTTTGTATCGGAAGGGTAGTTCATTGGTCTGGCATAACCGGGTGAGAATTTGTAGGTAACAGAAGCACCAGCCGGACAATTTTTGTTAATGTGTTTTACAATTAAATCAATAATTTCAGGGCCATCCTGATTATTTACCAATCTGCAGGTTATCCTTGCCATAGCTTTACCTGGAATAATATTGGAGTGGCCTTCTGCTGCTGTATACCCACTTTCCAGACCTATTATTTCAAGAGTGGGGCGAAACCATACCCTTTCAAGCGGAGAAAAGGTTGTATCCCCAACTTCAGCAGTAGTACCTAACATTTTCATGTCTGTAGCAGCGTCATAAGGTATTTTTTTAATCATTTCTTTTTGCTGGGCTGTAACTGGTATTACTTTATCATAAAACCCATCTACAGCTACATTGCCCGCCTTATCGTACAATGAACTGATAATCTGAGACATAATTACCGCTGAATTGGGCGTTTTTCCACCAAATTCACCGGAATGTGCATCAGTATTTGCCGTTTTGATTGTAAACTCTAATTGAGCAGAACCTCTGGTACTTAGTGTGATTGCAGGAACATCCTCCGTATATTGTACATCATCTCCGGTAACTGCAAAATCAGCTTTCAGCAGTTCTTTATTTTTCTCCAGGAAACTTTTAAAATAGGGGCTGCCAACCTCTTCATTGCCTTCAAATATAAATTTTACATTCACCGGTAACTTTCCGTCTTTTTGTAACATAGCTTCCACTGCCCAAATAGCGATCATCACCCCACTCTTATCATCACTGGCACCACGACCAAATATTTTCCCTTCTTTTACTAACGGAGTGAAAGGAGGGTTATCCCATTCAGATTCCTTCACTGGTTGCACATCATAATGAGCATAAATCAGAACGGTTGGTTTTCCAGGCGCTTTATCCCAACTGCCATACACCACAGGGTTCCCTTCAGTGGGTATTAATTTTGCACCGGATATTCCAATGGATTGCAGTTTCTTAACGATCCATTCACCCGCTTTCTGAACATCAGGTTTATTGGAGGGTATGGAAGAAATACTTGGAATAGCCACCAGCTCTTTAAATTCTTTTAAATGGGCATCCATCTTATCATTAACATATTTTTCGTAGGATGTTTGTGATGAATTTGGCTGCTCTTTATTGGCTGTTTTAATATTGGTTTGTTGTGCTGTTGAATAAGTGCTCAAGAATAATGCAGCACAAACTAATATAGAGAGAACAAAAGATTTTGTAAGGGTCATTTGAGTAATTGATTGAGTTAAATACTGTACAATATACGTTTACCCTAACACTTATGCAAAATTTTAAAGGGGTTAATGGGTTGGTAACAAATAAAAATGCATTGTAAATAATATATTTACAATGCATTTTAAATTTTAAGCGTGCCCACGAAAGGAAACATACCATCTTATGAAATGTAAGCCTGGAAAGAATTTTATTGAATTTAATTGTTTATAAGTAACAATAGGGTAAGGAAAATTGTAATATTGACCACTTTAAAGCATAATAAATTCCCTTACAAAAGATAGGCTTGTTGCAAGCTTATTTTTTGTAAGGATGAAGCAGAACAACAGTTGCTGGAACTTGATAACAAATTGGTTAAGAAATATCCAATACTCATTGAATACTGGAATCGTAACTGGAATAAGCTGAGTTCATACTTTAAGTATTCTGCCCCTATCAGAAAGTTGATTTATACCACAAATACAATTTATGGATTTCATCGGCAAATCAGGAAGGTTACAAAAACCAAGGGTGCATTTACTTCTGATATGTCCTTATTGAAGCTAATCTATCTGGCTACCCAGAATGTAAAAAAGATGTGTACCCAACCATTACAAAACTGGAGCCTGACAGTATCTCAATTATCCATCTTGTTTGGTGATAGATTAAAATTGCGATTAAAAAAACCTCGTACAGATTAATATTTTTTGAATCTATGGGTCAAGATTCAGCTTTATCAGAAAAAACATCAATCAGTTACGAGTCAACTAAGAAATTGCAAATTGACAAAGTTTAAATTACACTCCCTATTTTTATTTAATAAGCTTTTGCATTACTAGTAAATCCCGCAATTAATATACCCCATAATGACATGCCTAAAAGTGCTTCAATTCCAGATAATAATCTTAAATATTTATCAGTTTGACTTATATCACCATAGCCAAGTGTAGAAAATGTAACTATACTATAGTATAGAGAATTTATAAAATTATGGTGTGTATTTACTGATGAATTATAGGAATAGCAATAAATAATAGAATAAAGTATTATAACAAAAATAGAAATAACAAATACCCTGCTTGGGCGTTCTCCATAACCCCAAAGTACATTTAAGAATCCTGAATATAAATATTTAAATGAATATTGAGTACATAATAAAAAAAAATATATCCATTTTGCATTTCCTGTATACCGATTAATTAATATTAGTGGTTTTCTTAAATATGATTTACGTTCATAAGTTTTTTCTAAATAGAAATGCTTACTTGCTTCATTTTTCTTTCCTATTTGCGAGTATAACTGTTTAATTCCCCCATGAAAAATTTTTAGAATTCCGTAATCACTAGAATTTTTTATTTTTGAATTAAATATACAATCACTAATATCAGTATTTTCAATTGTCCCAGAAAAATACATTCCTGTATAAGTCCATTTTTGGAG
>Ga0364880_10243_pt1 | contig 27600 bp, 31 predicted proteins | sample ExccelJu500001D3_5_FD_206927 | JGI IMG/M metagenome (GOLD analysis project Ga0364880, IMG submission 206927) | Enriched cells from Trout Bog Lake Hypolimnion, Wisconsin, USA - BchlTB.July30.5000.01.D3 | ecosystem: Environmental > Aquatic > Freshwater > Lake > Hypolimnion/Profundal zone | place... | reverse complement strand
GTTGGTGGTATTCATTGCATTTTTCTTTTATCGTGATGGATCCCGTCTTGCTAAGGGATTGATGGGGATGGCGCGGAAGATTGGTGGTGAATTAGGTGTAGAAATTTTGAATATGTCACGCGATACAGTGCAAGGGGTCATGCTGGGAATTTTTGGCACAGCCTTGGCGCAGGGTTTAGTCGCTTTCATTGGTTTTGAAATTGCTGGGGTGCCAATGCCACTTCTGCTGGCAGCCATGACATTTTGTTTATCGGTCATTCCAGTAGGCCCTCCCTTGGTTTGGGGTGGTGCATCATTATGGTTGTACAGCCAAGGTGAGCATGGCTTGACGCTGTTTCTCGTTTTATATGGCTTTCTGGTTATTAGTAGTGTCGATAATGTATTAAAACCCTTACTGATTAGCCGTTCCTCGAACCTACCCATATTATTAGCAGTGTTGGGGGTGTTGGGTGGTATCGTTGCATTTGGCTTTATAGGTATTTTCCTTGGACCAACCTTACTTGCCATCGCATTGACGCTTTTAAAACACTGGTTCGCATTGCATAATCAGAAAGCCCACTAATCCCATGATAGAAAACGATCGTTTAATAGCGCCTGAGAATGAAGATAGCCAAGAGGAAGTTCTAGAGCGTGCGCTGCGCCCTAAAGTGCTTGATGAGTATATTGGTCAGGAAAAAGCGCGTGAGCAATTGGAGATCTTTATCAATGCAGCCCGCGGTCGTAATGAAGCGCTCGATCATGTATTGTTATTTGGCCCGCCGGGATTAGGCAAAACTACCTTAGCACATATTATTGCTAAAGAGATGGGTGTAAATATGCGCCAAACCTCAGGCCCCGTCTTGGAGCGGGCCGGAGACTTGGCGGCGCTACTGACCAATTTAGAACCTAATGATGTATTGTTCATTGATGAAATTCATCGACTTTCACCGGTAGTGGAAGAGATCCTATATCCAGCTATGGAAGATTATCGCCTGGACATCATGATTGGTGAAGGCCCATCCGCACGAAGCGTACGCTTAGATTTGCCGCCATTTACGCTAGTGGGGGCGACTACACGGGCTGGTATGTTGACTAACCCATTACGAGATCGTTTCGGCATTGTGTCACGATTGGAATTTTATACTTCAGAAGAACTAAGTAGGATTGTGCATAGAAGCGCTGGTTTATTAGAGGTGGAAATGGTCGATATGGGCGCTTTTGAAATTGCTAAACGTTCACGTGGCACACCACGTATTGCTAATCGGCTATTGCGCCGAGTGCGCGACTATGCACAAGTGAAAGGTGATGGCTCTGTTTCAGCCTCGGTGGCTGATGCCGCATTAAAAATGTTGGATGTAGATAAGCTGGGTTTTGATGTAATGGATAGAAAGTTACTACTGGCTGTATTAGAAAAGTTCGGGGGTGGACCAGTCGGTTTAGACAATCTAGCAGCTGCTATAGGCGAAGAGCGTGACACTATTGAAGATGTTCTAGAGCCGTATTTAATTCAGCAGGGCTATCTGATGCGCACACCTCGAGGTCGTATCGCCACCAGTTTAGCTTATCAGCATTTTGATTTACCAATGCCTAAGCATTTGAGCGGTGAGGTTTGGCAGGATTGAGTCAGTTTAATTGGCCGTTACGGGTTTATTATGAAGATACTGACAGCGGAGGTGTTGTCTATCATTCGAACTATTTAAATTTTATGGAGCGCGCCAGAACCGAATGGCTACGCGCTTTAGGTTTTGAACAGACTTCCCTAAAAAGTGACTTAGGTATTATGTTTGTGGTGCATAGCATATCGATAGCCTATAAAAGCCCAGCCTGCTTTAATGATTTGCTGGAAATTAGGACCCATTTTCTTAAAATGGGCCATGGCAGTATAGAATTTATACAAAAGATTTACCGTGACGACCAGTTGTTGATAGAGGCCAATGTAAAGCTTGCGTGTGTTGATACAGCGATCTTTAAGCCGGTAGGAATACCTAAAGTAATTAAACAAGCAATAAAGCCAATGGAGCAATGATGAATTTAGGTAACGATATGTCAATTTTTACACTAATCTCTGGAGCAAGCCTGCCAGTGCAATTAGTGATAGCGATTTTACTGATCACCTCTTTATTTTCGTGGTGGTATATATTTATTAAAGTGTCCACTATTAAGCGTGCGGAAAAAGATGCGGTTGATTTTGAGAATGCATTTTGGTCTGGAGGAGATCTTAATAAGTTATTTGAAAGCTTAAGTGCTAGCCGCCGCAAAGTACAGGGAATGGCGAGCATATTCGAAGCTGGTTTTAGGGAGTGTGCGAGGCATAAGCAACAATCACGAATGGAAATGTCCGATGTGATGGAAGGTTCACAACGCGCGATGCGTGCTGCCTATAACCGCGAACTGGACGATCTGGATGCGCATCTGCCATTCCTGGCATCAGTGGGTTCGGTTAGCCCTTATATTGGCTTGTTTGGCACGGTATGGGGCATTATGAATGCATTTCGAGGTTTGTCCAATGTAGCACAGGCCACATTAACCCAAGTCGCCCCTGGTATTGCAGAGGCGTTGGTAGCGACCGCCATTGGTTTGTTTGCAGCTATTCCAGCCGTGGTGGCATATAACCGCTTTGCTTCCAGTGTTGATCGCCTATCGGTTAGGTATGAAAGCTTTATGGAAGAATTTACTAATATTTTGCAACGTAAGTCTTAAGGATAGTCGGCGATGTCACGTACACGTAAACGCCGTTTGATGAATCAAATCAATGTCGTGCCTTATATTGATGTGACCTTGGTATTGTTGGTTATTTTTATGGTGACTGCACCGATGACTAATCCGGGTGTGGTAGATCTGCCCAAGGTCGGCCAAGCGCTCAGCCAACCTAAGCTGCCGCCAGTGGTGCTGACCATCAAGCTCAACAATAAAATTGAGCTCGATAATAAAGCCCTAGCGCGTGATGAGCTATTACTCGCCGTCAGGCAGGCGTTGACTAAAACACCTGACCGTGCGGTGGTCATAGCGGCTGATAAGAATGTGAAATATGATGATGTGATTAGTGTGATGGATTTACTGAAACAAAATAAAGTGGATAAAGTGGGCCTTCTATTAGCGCCTGCTAAATAAACGTTATGTTGCGTCAACGTGAAAAAACCGTTTCATGGCAAGCTGGCGCCCTATCTATTGGTGTGCATGGTGTGCTGATAGCCATTCTTTTGGTTTCAGTGAACTGGAAAACTAAGCAAGTAGCAACCATTGCTGAAGTTGAGTTATGGGATAGCCTACCCACATTAGCTGCCCCGCCCCCGCCACCAGAACCAGTAGTCGTGGTCAAAGAAGCGCAAAAACCTCAACCAGTAGTGAAGCAGGAGCCGTTACCAAAAGTCGAAGAGGCGCCAGTAAAGGAGCCCGTGGTAGATATTGCGCTAGAAAAAAAACTAAAAGCACTGGAACAAAAAAAGAGTGATGACAAGCTTAAATTAGAAGAAAGTAAAAAATTGGCAATGCTGAAGCAGGAGATGCTTAAAGATGACCAGTTGGAAAAAGAGAAGTTATTAAAAGATCAAAAACAGAAGCAGCAAAGTGATGCTATTAAGAGGCTAGCACAAGCCATGTTGAATGAGGATAATGCAGCTGGCGCTGCGCAAGCTAATGCGGCTAAGTCAGCAGCAAGCGCGGGTATTATTGACGAATTTCAAACTAAAATACGCAACAAGATTCGTAGTAACGTTAATAAATCTTTATGTGGAAGTGGTAATCCAGAACTTAAATTTGAGATCGGTTTACAGCCAACGGGTCAGCTCAATGGTGGCCCTAAATTAATTAAATCAAGCGGCATTGCGGCTTGTGATAGTGCGGTAGAGCGAGCTATTATGGCCTCTGATCCATTGCCTTTACCGCAAGATAAAACTTTATTTGACCAGTTCAGAAACCTTAAATTAACTTTTCGTCCCAATGATCCAAGTTAGATTAATCTATCATTATCAAACGGAAAAATGTAATAAAATGTAATTGCTAGGGCATCAACAGGTGTTTGAAGTAGAATTTGCACTTAATATTTACACTAACCCTAAAAAAGACATTAAGCCACTTATGTACAGATTAAAATTGACCATATGGTGCTCATTATTACTCGTTTCTTCATGGGCAAATGCCGCTTTAGAGATAGAAATTAGTGGGGGCGGTGCACAGCAAGTACCTATTGCCATCGTGCCGTTTGCGCAAGGTGATGTTCAAGAAAATATAGCCAATATTATCGGGGCAGATTTGCGTCGTAGTGGCATGTTTCGGGTGTTGGAAACCGGTGGTATAGTGAGCCGACCGACAGATGTTACGCAAATTAAATATGCCGAGTGGGCAGCACTGCAGGCGCAGGCCATTGCTGTTGGCAGAATTGAAGTATTACCAGGCAATCGACTTAAAGTAAGCTTTAAATTGGCCGATGTGCTTAAACAAAATCAGCTAGTCGGTATGGAATACAATATTGCACCCAATCAATTGCGTTTAACAGCACATAAGATAGCCGATGTTATCTATGAAAAACTAACGGGTGAAATAGGTAATGCAGCGAGTCGAATTGCTTATATAAATAAAGCAAAAGGCCACTATGCTTTGCAAGTGGCTGATGCTGATGGTGAAAATCCACAAACGGTGGTGTATTCAGGAGAGCCTATTATTTCACCTAGCTGGTCGCCGGATGGCACCAAGATTGCGTATGTGTCATTTGAAAAGAAAAAACCGATTATTTACATACAGTCTTTAATGACTGGCCAACGCATAGTTTTAGCTAACTTTAAGGGTAATAATAGTGCGCCATCATGGTCGCCGGATGGCAATAAGTTAGCCATTGTTCTTACTTATGCTGCTAACTCTCAGGTCTATACCATCAATGCAGATGGCACGGCTTTGAAGTTGCTGACCAAGAGCAATGCCATTGATACTGAGCCGACCTGGTCACCTGATGCCAAGTGGATTTACTTTAGTTCTGATCGTGGAGGTTCTCCACAAATTTATAAGGTTTCTGCTTTAGGTGGTGAGGCTCAACGCGTCACCTTTGAAGGCAACTATAACTTAAGCCCGCATTTTTCACCCGATGGTAAATTGCTCGCGATGATACGCAATGATGGCGGAAAATTTCGTGTGGCTTTGCAAGATTTAACTAGTGGTCAAGTGCAATTATTAAGTGAGGGCGCACAAGACGAATCACCAAGCTTTGCACCTAATGGCCGTATGATTCTTTATGCAACACGCATAGGTGTCCGTGGCACATTAGCGGCAGTTTCATCGGATGGAAGAGTGAAGCAAAGATTAAGCGAGTCTGGTGGTGATGTACGCGAGCCAACTTGGGGGCCGCTACTTAACTAAAGTGTTTGTAATATTAGTATTGAAATAGATTGATTTAGGTTTGTTAAATGGAGTATTTAAAGGAGAACGGTATGAATAAAATCATGTTGAATAAGAAGTTATTAGGTAGCTTAATGTTAGCTTTGGTATTGACTGCTTGTAAGAGTGCGCCGATGGCAGAAAAACCGGCAGCAGTTGAAGATAGAACCGCTGCCACTCAATCAGCGCCAAAATTGCCAGCCAATGGCGCAGATACCTCCGCTATCAAAGAAGTGGTAATTAATAGCAATAATAGTAATAGTGCTTTAAAAGATCCAAGCAATATATTATCAAAACGCAATATCTATTTTGATTTTGATAGTGATGCGGTGAAGGCAGAGTTCCGCCCTCTCATTGAAGCGCATGCTAAATACCTATTGGCACATGCTGACGCTAAAGTGTCTTTACAAGGTAATGCAGATGAGCGCGGTACCCGTGAGTACAATTTAGCATTAGGTCAACGTCGTTCTGTCGCGGTTAAAAAATCACTTAACTTGCTAGGTGTGCAAGATAAGCAAATTGAAACTGTAAGCTATGGCAAAGAAAAAGCGACAGTTGGCTGTACTAATGATGCTTGTTATAAACTAAATCGTCGTGTGGATATTGCTTACGAGAGCGATTAATTGAGTAGTGCAATTTTTAAAAGTATAAATAAGTTGGAAATAATGAAAAAGCTGATTCTGGTTTGCCTTGTTTTAAGCGCTCAATTTTTTGCTGCAAGCGCGCATGCAGCCCTATTTGACGATGCGGAAGCGCGCAAGAAAATTCTAGAAGTAGAGGCTGTTATGCAAAGCCAGAATCAGGCATCACAAGCGAATTTAGCTAAGTTGTTACAAAGCCAGCAAGCTCTTGAGCAGAGGATATTAGCGATTGAAGCCATCACCAAGGGTCAAGTATTAAGTGATATGCTAAATCAAATAGAAGCGCTCAATCAAGAAGTGGCAAGACTGAAAGGTGAGATTGAAGTCGCAAGTCATAATGTGGAGGCTACACAGCAGCGACAAAAGGATTTATACACAGATACGGATGCACGGTTACGCAAACTTGAAGTGAGTCCAGTACCGACGCCAGCTCCTGTGGCAGCGGCTTCAACTGAAGTTGTTGCTGAGGCACCAACTAAAAACACACAAGAGTCTCAGTTATTGGAGCTCGCTAATGGCTTAATGAAAGATGCTAAGTTTAAAGAGGCCTTTAATGCTTTTGATAAGTTTTTAAAAGAGTATCCGAATAGTGCTTTAGCCGCTGAGGCGAAGTATGGCTTAGGTTATTCACAGTTTGAATTAAAAAACTATAAATCGGCAATCGCCACCCAACAAAAACTCATCGACCAGAATCCCGATAGTCCTAAAGTGCCAGCTGCTATGTTTAATCTGGCTAATAGCCAAATTCAACTAGGCTTACTCCCTAATGCTAAAAAGACTTTACATGATTTAATCGCCAAGTTTCCGAATAACGAAGTCACTCCCAGTGCGCAAAAGCGCTTAAAGGCATTAGAAGCTATTAAGTAAGACTTATATTAAAAACAGCAACTTAAGCTGATCTAAGTTAAAATAGCGCCCTAAAAAAAGTAGACGCTATTTTGATAGCTTTGTAACTCAAAATGAAACTAAAAATTCACGAAATATTCCACTCACTGCAAGGCGAGTCCACGCGCGTGGGGCTGCCTACGGTATTCGTGCGCCTGACAGGATGCCCGATGCGCTGTGTGTATTGCGACACTGCTTATGCGTTTAGTGGTGGCTCTAACATAGAGATTGCAGATATTTTAGCCAAAGTGGCTAAGTTTGGTACACCTTATGTGACGGTTACCGGCGGGGAGCCGCTGGCACAAAGAAATTGTTTAGTCCTACTAAAAGACTTGTGTGATTTAGGGTATAGCGTTTCCTTGGAAACGGGCGGCGCCATTGATATAGGCCCAGTCGATAAGCGTGTTTCAGTGATCTTAGATGTAAAAACGCCAGGATCGGGAGAAGATAAAAATAATCTTTGGGGCAATCTGGCTCATCTAAAGGCTACTGATGAAGTTAAGTTTGTGTTGTGTGATTACGCGGATTATGAGTGGGCAAAGCAGATGTTATTGAAGCATAGTTTGACCGCTAAATGCCCAGTCTTATTCTCTCCAGTATACAGTCAAGTCAACCCAACGCAATTAGCCGAGTGGGTTTTAGCCGACAAGCTTTCAGTGCGTATGCAAGTGCAATTACACAAAATATTGTGGGGCGAAAAGCCAGGTGTTTAAATGAATGATCAATGGAATCTCAATCAAAGAACTATGACACATACTGAAAAACCTAAAGCGGTGGTATTACTTTCAGGTGGGCTAGATTCAGCGACAGTATTGGCTTATGCTCGTAAGCTAGGTTTTGAATGTTATTGTCTAAGCTTAGATTATCACCAGCGCCATATTGCGGAATTGTATGCCGCTAAAAATGTAGCGAACCTGATGGGGGCTACCTTGCATAAAACCGTACAGTTAGATTTATCTTTATTTGGTGGGTCTGCACTGACTGATGATGCAATTGCAGTGCCAGAAATGGAAACTCAGGGTATTCCGGTCACTTATGTGCCCGCACGCAATACTATTATGCTGTCTTTAGCATTAGCTTGGGCAGAAGTGTTGCAGAGCCAAGATATTTTCATTGGTGTTAACGCGCTTGACTACTCTGGTTATCCAGATTGCCGTGGTGAATATGTGAAAGCATTTCAGGATATGGCTAATTTGGCCACAAAAAGTGCAGTAGAGGGTCACACCATCACGATACACGCACCACTAATTGATATGACTAAAGCAGAAATTATTGGTTTAGGTACTTCATTGGGTGTGGATTATGCGATGACAGTATCTTGTTATCAGGCAGATAGTCATGGCGAGGCTTGTGGCTTATGTGACTCCTGTCGTTTAAGGCTTGAAGGATTTATTGCTGCAGGATTAACCGACCCTACACGCTATAAAAAACAGCCGTAGAATGTACCTAAGAATAAATATTAGCTATAAATCAATAGTTACTACATAAACTTCTTGCCAAAACATCTACAAATTACGTATAATCCGCGGCTTTCTGCAATATATTTTCAATAAAGAGAACACAGATTATGGTTATTATTCGTTTAGCTCGTGGTGGCGCGAAAAAAACTCCTTTTTACAACTTAGTAGTTGCTGATTCACGCAACCGTCGTGATGGCCGATTTATTGAGCGTGTTGGTTTTTACAATCCATCCGCTAAAGCAGGCGCAGAAGCCCTACGTGTAGATCAAGTTCGTGTAGCTCATTGGCAAGGCCAAGGCGCACAACTATCAGATACAGTAGCTCGTTTAGTTAAATTTCACGCTAAAGGCCCTGATCACGCAATTGCTTCTAAAGCTAAAGATGTTGCAAAAGCAGATGCTGCTAAAGCAAAAATTGCTGCGGTTGAAGCAGCAAAAGCAAAAGCAATCGCTGATGCTGCAAAAGCAGATGCAGATGCTAAAGCTGCTGCAGATGCAGAGCAAGTAAAAGCAGATGCATTAGCTGCAAAAGAAGCTGAAGCTGTTGAAGCCGCTGCAGAAGTTGCTGTTGAGGCGCCAGTGGAAGTTGCAGTTGAAGCGCCAGCAGAAGTTGCTGTAGACGCTGAAACTCCAGAAGCTTAATTTTATTTAGCTTAAGTTGCTGCTTTTTGCAGCAATTGTTTGAGCGATAAAAGTAGATTCTAGCTAGTGAGTAATGTTGGCAGTCAATAATATGGTAGTCATGGGGCGCATTGTTGCGCCCTACGGCGTTTTTGGCTGGCTAAAAATAGTGCCAGACACGGAAGCATTTGACGGACTGTTCGATTACGACAACTGGTGGCTGGGTAAAGGTGACGATTGGCGTGAAATGGTGGTTGAAACTGCCAAAGTGCACAATGATGTTATTGTAGTAAAGCTAAAAGGAATTGATGATAGGGATGCTGCGCTAGCCTGTAAAGGTAAGCAAATTGCAGTGCCAAGGTCACAACTGCCTGAAGCAGAAGAGAATGAGTATTACTGGTCTGATTTGATCGGGGTGCGCGTGAAGAATTTGCAAGAGATTGATTTCGGCTTAATTGTCGATGTGTTTGAAACTGGCGCTAATGATGTGCTGGTATTAAAGCCTGATCTTGTAGAAGCCGTTGCAGCCACCCAGGATACTTTGAAAGAAAAACAACAAGAGAGACTATTGCCATTTACCGCAGCGGTCGTGCTTGAAGTTGATATTAAAGCTAAGACCATGTTGGTAGATTGGGATGCTGATTTTTAAGTATGTTGGTTTTCAATGAGTTTTAAGTTTGATGTAGTCACGCTGTTTCCGGAAATGTTTGATGCGATTGCTAAGCATGGCATTACCAGTAGGGCGCTACAGCAAAATATTTATGCATTGCAGTTCTGGAATCCGCGTGATTTCACCACAGACAATCATAAGACAGTGGATGATAGGCCATACGGCGGTGGACCTGGCATGGTGATGCTGGCCGAGCCATTAGAGCAAGCGATACAGGCGGCAAAGGATTTGCAAGCTGCAACTAAGATTGAACCTTGGGTGATTCATCTTTCGCCGGTGGGTAACACGTTGACCCATGACAAAGTGATGGAGTTAAGCAAAAAGGCAGGTTTAATCCTACTGACTAGCCGTTATGAAGGTGTAGATCAGCGATTAATAGATGCTGAAGTGGATGAAGAAATATCGATAGGTGATTATGTTTTATCTGGCGGTGAATTACCCGCTATGGCTTTAATTGATGCCATCGTAAGACAATTGCCAGGAAGCTTAGGGGATAGTGATTCTGCCATCGAAGATTCATTTGTAGATGGTTTGTTAGACTGCCCGCATTACACTAGGCCGGAACAATATAAAAGCGTGAACGTGCCGGAGATATTACTCTCAGGTAATCATGCAAAGATTAAGCAGTGGCGTTTAAAAATGTCATTGCACAGAACTCGGGATCAACGTCCCGATTTATTGGCCGCAAGGCCGTTGACGAAAGAAGAGGCACGGCTGCTACAGCAAGATTAAGTAGCAGGAACAAGTTTCTTTATAAATAAAAGGAACCCGCAAGGGATAAGAAAATGGCAGATATTATTAAAATGCTGGAAGAGGAAGAAATTGCCCGTTTAGGCAAAAAGATTCCTAGCTTTGCACCAGGCGACACTGTGGTCATCGGCGTGAACGTAGTTGAAGGTACGCGTAAACGTGTGCAGTTATATGAAGGTGTAGTAATTGCTAAGCGTAACCGTGGCTTAAACTCATCATTCATTGTACGTAAAATCTCATCTGGTGAAGGTGTTGAGCGTACATTCCAATCATACTCACCATTAATTGCGAGTATTGAAGTGAAGCGTCGTGGTGATGTTCGCCGTGCAAAACTTTATTACTTACGTGAGCGTTCAGGTAAATCTGCACGTATTAAAGAGAAATTATTCTCACGTGAGAAAGAAGTATTGGCACCTGTAGCAGACTAAATGTTTAACATCTAGTTGCTTTCAAGCGCTAAAACAGCCCCAAGCAAACGTAAGTTGCTCGGGGCTTTTTTATTGATAATTACAAATTTCTGACATAAGGTTTGCACAAACCAGACATTGCTTTAACATTAAGGCATGAATAGAAACTACGACGCTTGGGTAGATGTTCCATTTGGTACTGTGGCTATTGCTATGAATAGTCAGTTGCAGCGTATCGATTTGTTGTCAGAGTCATTATTAGGGACGTATCAGTTAGACGCTAATCCGTTAGCAGCCAAGATTTATAATCAAATTATTCGATACCTAACTTTACCTAGTTTTAGATGTGACTTGCCCTCGTTACCTGGCACCCAATTTCAGCAACGGGTATGGCGGGCAATTTATGCGATTCCATTTGGAGAAACGCTAACCTATGGCCAGCTAGCAGATCAAATATCCTCCGGGCCACGTGCGGTAGCTAATGCGTGTGGTGCCAATCCTTACCCCATTATTATTCCTTGTCACCGAGTAGTGGCAATAAATGGTATTGGCGGCTTTATGCAAGGCAAGACATGTGGTGTATCGGTAAAGCAATGGCTGTTGCGTCATGAAGGTATTCTGTTAACTGGTCGTGATGATGATTGAGCCTCAGCTACTAGATGCTGAGGCGGCAGAGCTAGACGCTTTTATTGATCATCTTTGGTTGGAGGATGGTTTATCTAAAAATACGCTAGCGAGTTATCGTTTAGATTTAAGTGTATTCGCAGTATGGTTATCGCAACAAAAAAAAGCTTTATTGATGGTAGATCAAGCAGATATTCAGCAATACCTAGCAGTGAGGTTTCCGCAGTGCAAGCCACGTAGTATTAGTCGATTGATTGCAAGTATGAGGCGTTTTTACCGATTTCTATTAAGAGAAAATAGAATTAGTATAGATCCAACCATCCAAATTCAATCACCGAAATTGCCGCGCAGTCTACCCAAGAGCTTAAGCGAAGATGAAGTTCTATCTTTACTTAAAGCGCCTAACGATGCAGAGTCTGTTGGATTACGCGATCGTGCTATGTTGGAGCTGCTCTATGCTTGCGGTCTGCGCGTATCTGAGTTGGTTGGGATTAAAGCGACTGAGATTAGCCTGAGTGATGGTGTCGTGCGTGTCACTGGTAAGGGTAATAAGACGCGCTTAGTGCCGATGGGTGAAGAGGCCGTCGATTGGATCTCACGCTATCTGCGTGACGCTAGGCCTGCGATCTTAGAGCACCGTTTATGCGATGCATTATTCGTGACTAGTCGAGGCGCCGGGATGACGCGGCAAGCATTTTGGTACCTAATTAAGCGCTATGCATTATTGGCTGGTATCAATAAAACAATGTCGCCTCATATATTACGCCATGCTTTTGCAACACATTTGCTAAATCATGGTGCTGATTTGCGCGTTGTTCAGATGTTATTGGGGCATGCTGATATTTCTACGACACAAATATATACCCATGTTGCTCGTGAGCGATTAAAGAAGCTGCATAGTATGCACCATCCTAGAGGCTAGTAAAATTTAGGCCCTAGACCTTTCAATTATAACGCCCAAGGCTTTTAGTCCGAAAAGTATTCCGGGTTTAGCCACTTTAATTTTGACGCTTAAGGCATTGAATTCTTCGAGTATTAGCTGACATATGTGTTGAGCGAGGGCTTCTACCAGCTTAAAGCTATGCGTATTTAAGCTCTCACGGATACTCGCTACCACCGCTCCATAGTCTATGGTGTCGGCTATGGCATCACTATTGCAGGCGCGACTTAAGTCGTAGCCAATCTCAATATCAAGAATGATGGTTTGCGGCAGTAAACGCTCCCAAGCTGGCACACCCAATTTAGTTTGTGCTTTGACTTCACTTAAAAATATGATGTCCATGAATTAAAGTAGTGCCTATATGGTTTAGAATTAGTGCTTATGGATTTTAGAGCATCTTGCGAACAATCAGCAAGTTGATTAAATAAGATGAATGAATTAGGTTTTATCCCTGTCACCTTAATCCCCATTATATGGATAGGCAGTAGCTATCTGCTAGGATCAATTTCTTTTGGCATCATAATTAGCCGTGGGTTTAGTTTGCCTGACCCGCGCACTATCGGCTCTGGGAATCTTGGCGCGACAAATGTATTACGAAGCGGGAAGAAATTGGCTGCAGCTCTTACTTTATTAGGCGATGCTTTAAAAGGTTGGTTTCCCGTATGGTTGGCGTTGCAATGTGATATGCCGATGTGGGTAATCAGTGCTGTTGGTTTGTCGGCTTTTTTAGGGCATCTATACCCCATTTATCACCAATTTAAGGGAGGTAAAGGCGTGGCTACCGCGCTTGGCATTATGTTGGCGATATCGCCAATGTTAGCTTTAATCGTGATATTAACTTGGACCATTGTTTTTGTGTTAACGCGCTATTCATCCTTAAGTGCAATTGTTGCGGCAGGACTAGCACCAGCCTATGCCTGGTATTTATTGCCGCATGCTGATAACTTAATTGGCCTCTCAGATTACGTGCTGACGATATTGGTGATGGTTGTACTTTTAATCTGGCGTCATAAAAGCAACATTAAAAAACTGCTGAATGGCACTGAGTCTGGTTTTGGTAAACGTTAAGGCTTTTGAAGTTCAGCTAAATTCCAGCGTGGTTTTACACTAAAGTGATAGTCCTGCTGAGTTAGACTCTGCAGGGACTTTAGACGCATAGCGCCAGCAAAAGCTATCATGGCGCCATTATCTGTACAAAACTCTAAACGGGGATAGCTCACTTTACACATTTTACGCTTTGTGGCTGCATTAAGTTTTTCACGTAATTTGGCGTTAGCGCCTACCCCCCCTGAAACGACTAAACTATCTAGACCCGATTCACGCAACGCGCTCATACATTTAGTCGTTAAAAGCTCAGTGACGGCTTCTTGAAACTCCCAAGCAATATCGGCTTTCGTCACATCATCTAGAGGTTGATGTTTATTGACAAGCGTCAGTACGGCAGTTTTTAAACCACTAAAGCTAAAATTTAAATCACCACTATTTAATAGTGGCCGTGGTAGCTTAAAGCGTGGCTTGCCATTCTCAGCTATTTTCGCCAAAGCAGGTCCACCAGGGTAACCTAAACCCAATAATTTAGCCGTTTTATCGAAGGCCTCACCGGCTGCATCATCTAAGGTATCGCCTAGAAGTAGGTACTCACCAACCCCACCCACCCGCATTAGCTGGCTATGACCACCAGAGACCAGTAGTGCGACAAAAGGAAATTCTGGTGGATTTTTCTCTAGTAACGGCGCAAGTAAATGCCCCTCAAGATGATGCACGCTAATGGTAGGAATTTGTAAACTAAAGGCCAAGGATTCAGCGAAACTAGTGCCTACTAACAGTGCGCCCGATAAGCCTGGGCCTTGGGTGTAGGCAATGGCATCAATGTCCTGCAAGGTTTTATTAGCATCTTTTAAGGTTGATTCCGTGAGTGGTAGCACGCGTCGAATATGATCGCGCGATGCGAGTTCGGGCACTACGCCACCATATTCGGCATGCATTTCAACTTGCGAATATAATGCATGTGCCAATAAACCATGATCGGTATCGTATAATGCGATTCCAGTTTCATCGCAGGATGATTCAACTCCTAATACCAACATTGATTTGTGTTCCAAATATAATAAAATTAACCGCAGCAATCATTTAATTACATGCATTTAAAGTACAAATGCACAAAGTAATTGAATAAAAACAATTATACGATTAAAATAGCGGACTTTTCTCAAGTTTAGAAAGCAGATGATTTATAGAAGTCATCGCTGTTCGCAAGAACTTGAGCATTATTACCGATAAGAGAGAACGAATGTCTAGTGTACGTGTAAAAGAAAATGAGCCGTTTGACGTTGCCCTTCGCCGTTTTAAACGCTTAATTGAAAAAACTGGTTTGTTAAATGATCTTCGCGCACGCGAGTTCTATGAGAAGCCAACATGGGAACGTAAACGTAAAGCTGCAGCTGCGGTTAAGCGTCAATATCGCCGTTTGCTTAAACAAACACTTCCAGCAAAATTATTCTAAGGCTTTTTCATGTCACTAAAAGCTCAGATTTCTGAGGACATGAAAACAGCAATGCGCGCTAAAGATAGTGTGCGTTTAGGTGCGATTCGTTTGTTGCTCTCTGCTATTAAGCAGAGAGAAGTGGATGAACGAGTGGAATTAGATGACGGCAATGTGATTGCTGTGATTGAGAAAATGCTTAAACAACGTCGTGACTCAATTGCGGCGTATGAATCGGCAAATCGCAATGATCTTGCTGACATAGAAAAGTTTGAAGTAACTGTGTTGCAAACGTATTTGCCTCAGCAACTAAGCGAAGATGAAGTTAAAGTTATTTTAGAAAAAGTGGTTGTAGATACTGGTGCCACTGGAATTAAAGATATGAGCAAGGTGATGGCAGCAATCAAGCCGCTAGTTGCTGGCCGTGCAGATATGGGTCAAATATCAGGTTTGATAAAAGCGCGTTTAGTTTAAATCTTAGCTTAAGTAACTTAAAGCTCAGAGTGGTCAATCAAATAGGAGCGATAAGCTCCTTTTTTGTTCTCTAAATTAAGCTAAAATTATCAAAAAAATCTTATAAATTCAGACTTACTTGGTGATTGCAGATAAATTTTGATACCTGAAAGTTTTATACAAGAGCTATTAAATCGCGTTGATGTCGTTGACGTTATTGATAAGTCGGTGCCACTAAAAAAAGCAGGTGCGAACTACTCTGCCTGCTGTCCGTTTCACAATGAGAAATCTCCTAGCTTTACTGTAAGTCCCAGCAAGCAGTTTTATCACTGCTTTGGATGTGGTGCGCATGGGACCGCTATAGGATTTGTCATGGAGTACCAAGGTCTAAGTTTTGTTGAGGCTATCCAAGAGCTTGCTAAAATGGCGGGTCTAACAGTGCCACAAGAGTCTAGAGATGTCGATCAGCCATCAGCAAAAATAGTATTAGGTTTGCAGGATGCGTTACAACAAGCAGCAAATTTTTATAAATCTGAACTAAAAAATACACCGCGTGCGATTGAGTACTTGAAAGCGCGAGGACTCAGCGGAAAAGTAGCCGCAAAATTTCAGATTGGTTATGCTCCAGCCGGTTGGCAGAATTTAAAGAGCGTATTCCCTCAATATGAAAATGAGGCCTTAGGCGTAGCAGGGTTGGTGGTTGAGAATGAGCAAGGACGTCGATATGATCGATTTCGTGACCGTATTATGTTCCCAATTCATGATCAAAAAGGCCAGGTAATAGGCTTTGGTGGTCGCGTAATCAATCCAGAAGATACCCCCAAGTATTACAACTCTCCAGAAACGCCAGTTTTTCAAAAAGGTCATGAGCTATATGGGCTGTTTTTAGCTCGGCGTGCTATACGCGATGCAGGTCGTGCTTTGGTAGTCGAAGGATATATGGATGTGGTCGCACTCGCGCAGTATGGAATTGAGTATGCGGTCGCTGCGCTGGGAACGGCGACTACGCCTTATCACATCACCAAGCTAATGCGACAAGCGGATGAGGTGGTATTTTGCTTTGATGGCGATAATGCGGGACTGACTGCGGCTTGGAGAGCTGCGATGAACGCGCTGCCAGCGTTGACTGATAGCTTAAGGCTTTCATTCTTATTTTTACCGAAAGAGCATGATCCAGATTCTTATGTACGTGAATTCGGTAAAGAGAAATTCGAGTTAGAAATTCAATCTGCTATGCCATTGTCTCAATATATATTAAAGCATCTCAGTGAAGATAATGCCTTACAAAGCCAAGAAGATCGCGTGCGATTTCTGAACGAGGCCGAGCCAATTCTGCAGCAAATTAATGCGCCTCGTAGTGCCATGTTTTTGCGAAAAAAAGTAGCGGAATTAGCGCAAATTTCAATTGAAGAAATGCATGGGTTGCTAAAGTTGCCCAATCTTAATAGGGCGCCAGTCCAAGCTAAGCCGAAGCTAACACGCACGACTTTGTCAATGCAAAGGCGTTTTTGCTTGATGTTGCTGATGCAGCCCTCTTTAGTCAATAAAGAAGATCTTGCATGGGCTATTGGTAATACAGATGAAGATTTATTATTGCAACAGACTATTGAAACTTGCTTAAAGCACCCCAACTCTAAACCGGTAGTTATAATGCGTGAACTTGAGCAAAAAGTTAACGAGAAAGTGTTCTTGGAGTTGGGCCGCGAGTTGAACGTATTAGATGACACCATTGATTTTTCATTGGAGATTTCTGGTGCCCGTAGTCAACTTCAAGATGCTTATGCGCAAAAAATAGAGGCGGCATTGCTCTTGCATGTAAGTGAGAAGCCCTTAAGTTCATTAACGGAAAACGAACGGTTGTTGCTTAAAAGTTTAGGCAGTAAGCCCAGTCAAAATAGGGTTTAATTCTGCTATAATCGAGGGTTGCAGTAAAATCTATTCGCTATGGTTAGAAATGTGTGTTGATCATAGTAATTGCATAAATTTAGAGGTAAGCCATGGCAAGACCAAAGAAAAGTGATCAGTTAGCTGAAAAAAAGAACTTGGAGTTCGTCAGCCCGGAGCTTCAAGAAGCTAATGCTGAGGAACGCCGCACCCGATTAAAAACCCTAATAATTTTGGGTAAAGAGCGCGGCTATTTAACTTACGCTGAAATTAACGATCACTTGCCTGATGATGTACAAGGGTCTGAGCAAATAGATGGCATTATCGGCATGATTAATGACATGGGTATTCAGGTCTACGAAGAAGCGCCTGATGCTGAAGTGTTGTTAATGTCAGATTCTCCGCCAGCTGTGACAGACGAAGATGCCGTGGCCGAGGCCGAGCAAGCGTTAGCGACTGTAGATTCTGATTTTGGCCGGACCACTGACCCTGTGCGTATGTATATGCGTGAGATGGGAACAGTTGATTTACTGACGCGGGAAAGTGAAATTGAAATTGCACGCCGTATTGAAGATGGTCTAAAGCACATGGTTCAAGCGATTGCCGCTTGTCCTACGACGATTGCAGCTTTATTGGTGATGATAGATAAAGTTGAAAAAGATGAGTTAAGCGTTGATGATTTAGTTGATGGTTTAATTGATGCTGATGTTGGCTTAGATGATGCCATGCCTCCAGAAGTCGTTGCTGACGATGGGGTTGAAGAAGTCGAAGATGAAGATGAAAATGCAGATGAAGATGGTGCCAAAGCTGCTGCTATCTCTGCGGAAGCATTAGCTAAGCTTAAAGAAGAAGTGCTTAGACGTTTTGCTGTAGTGCGTATTGCACATGAAAAAATGACGGTAATTTTGGCAACCAATGGTTCTCAAGATCCAGAGTACCAAGCGTTATTGGCAGAGATTCTGGTTGAACTTACTGTATTCCGCTTTTCACCAAAGCAAGTTGAAGGTCTATGTGATCAAGTACGCGAATTAGTTGAAACTGTGCGAGGACACGAGCGTAAAGTGCTAGATTTCTGTGTAGAAAAATCTGGTATGCCACGTCTACACTTTATTAAATCATTTCCAGGTAATGAAAGTAATTTAAACTGGTTAGCGGAAGAGTTAAAAGCAGACAAGCCTTATATTTCAAAACTGATTCGCTATAACCACTCAGTGTTAGATCAACAGCAGCGTTTGATTGATTTAGAGGCTAGAGTTGGTTTGCCAATCAAAGAGCTTAAAGAAATTAATAAGCAAATGACCACTGGCGAGGCGCGTGCCCGTCGTGCTAAGCGCGAGATGATTGAAGCCAACTTACGTTTGGTCATTTCGATTGCTAAAAAATATACCAACCGTGGTTTGCAATTCTTAGATTTGATTCAAGAAGGAAATATTGGCTTGATGAAAGCGGTAGATAAATTTGAATACCGTCGTGGTTTCAAATTCTCAACCTATGCTACTTGGTGGATTCGTCAGGCGATTACACGTTCTATTGCAGATCAGGCGCGTACCATTCGTATCCCTGTTCATATGATTGAAACGATTAATAAAATGAATCGTATCAGCCGTCAAATTCTACAGGAAACTGGAGTAGAGCCAGATCCAGCATTACTAGCTGAGAAAATGGAAATGCCTGAAGACAAGATTCGTAAAATCTTGAAAATCAGTAAAGAGCCAATTTCAATGGAAACACCCATTGGTGACGATGAGGATTCGCACTTAGGCGACTTTATTGAAGACAGTACAACGCTAGCGCCAGTCGATGCAGCTGTATATGCTAGTTTGCGTGATGCAACCAGTGAAGTGTTAGAGTCATTGACGCCAAGAGAAGCTAAAGTGTTACGTATGCGCTTTGGTATTGAAATGAATACAGATCATACCTTGGAAGAAGTAGGTAAGCAGTTTGATGTAACACGTGAACGTATCCGTCAAATTGAGGCGAAGGCGTTACGTAAATTACGACATCCAACGCGATCAGAACGTCTGCGCAGTTTCTTAGAAACGGGTCAGGATTGATTGTTTAATTAATTATGTTTTAATTAAAGGTTTCGGCCCCCTAGCTCATGCTTGGTTAGAGCAGCGGACTCTTAAACGTTAAAAATCAGAGACTTACACCCTGTTCTACTCTACACTAATGGCTGTTTCAGTGTCAATAATACCTCACTCCACACCACTTTACACCTAAGCTAGATTGCTCTTCACGCTAGACCGACTTTAAGCTAGTCCAATGTCTAAGCGTGATAAAAATACACACGAAGTTATTCAACGCACTTTGTTCGTTTACAAAAGAGCAAGAAGCGCAGTCTGGCAATGCCGCTATCAAATCAATCGCAAGTGGTTTACTGAAACTACACGGGAATATGCGTTAGATGACGCAAAGCGTGTCGCACATATGATCTTAATGGATGCCAACATCAAGCATCGTTATAACGTCGCACCTATTTCACACCTATTCAAAGACGTAGCCAAGCTGACTATTAAACGCATGGAAGATGAACTGCGAGTGAAAGAGGGGCGTGTGATTTATAAGGACTACATCTTTGTCATTAAACGCTACCTAGTGCCAGTGCTGGGCAACAAACCCATCAACCAACTGAGCTTTAAGGATATTGAAGAGCTAGCCGGTGAGCGGGTTAAGAACATGGGACATGAGCCTACTAAAAGTACGCTTAAAACCCATAACGCCGCACTGTCAAAAGTTTTGACGGAAGCTGTGATGCGTGGCTATATGACTGAGGCACAAAAGCCAGTGTTATTAACGGTAGGGCGCAGTACTGAACGTAGACCTGAATTTAGTCTCGCTGAGATTAAGATATTACTAAAAGGCTTTGATGGTTGGATTAGCTTGGCTACAGAAGAACAACTTGAAATAAGACGATTGCTCAAAGACTATGTGGAGGTGTTGTTAGACACAGGTGCGCGACCTGGCAGAGAGTTATTAGAACTGCGCTGGGCTAATCTCAAGTACGCAGAAGATAAGACTAAACTCATCATCAACTTTAATCTTAGCAAAACAGGTAAGCGCACTGCCGTTGGCAGAACAATGGCGATTGTGGCTTTAGAACGAATAGCACACAGAAATTATGCGCACAGTTTAGATAGCCTAATCCTAAGTCAAAACGCCGATCACATCTTTAGACATAAGAGCCAATACGACAAACTGATTCGTCCCATTAACTTTGAAAAGCAGATGGCGTTTTATTTAGAACACTTAAAAATGCTTAAATGTCCGATCACTGGCAATAAGCGAACGTTCTACAGTATCCGTCATACCTATGCGACCTTCGCACTCACATATGACAAAATCAATATCCACACCCTAGCCCGTCAGATGGGCACTAGCGTAGTGATGATTGAAAAACATTACAGTCACTTAGATGCTGAAAAGGCAATTGAACAACTAGGAGGGGAGAAGACGAGAGGTTTATTGGCGTCTTAGATTGACGTTAGGCGGGGTTAAACGCGAGATTGTCAGAGAGCAGCTATCGTTGATGCTCTTTTGAGAGAAAGTCGTTTTAAACGACTTTTATAGCGTCAATAGATTTGACGGTATGAGCGTCTAGTTATTGGACGCTCATATTTGAAATGCTTTCACCGTCCTGATTCAGGACGGTGAAGTGTCAAAAGAATTGACGCTCAAAATTGAATTGTCGTGAATTCCGACAAATCAAACCTGTAACGAAGTTTAATATTCCCTTTTATCTAACATCCAGTATTCGTAAGGCATACCATCTGGATTGCTAACTATTTTTTTGAAATGAATAATTCGTCTATTCAATGGTTCGTTTAAGTTTGCGTACAGCCTTACTACTGCTATCCATCGGTTTGCGACAGTCTGTTCTTCTTTAGATAAAGAAAATACTCGATGTTCAATGATGTTGAGATATTCATTGAGTGCTTGAATTTCTTTGAAAAGCTTCACTTCTTCAAGGGCGCTCTTATATTGATCTCTCCTGCTATCAAGTCTTATTCTGTTAAATTCGTCAACTTCAAAAATATGCTTTTCACGTTCTCTTTTAATTCGTCTAGCTTCCTGTTTGGCTTTAATCTCTGAAAATGTATCAAGCAAATAGTTGAAAATTATCGGCAACTGATCTTCTAGCTTGAACCTTGATCCATCCTTGAATGTGTGCCAAGTATCGAAGGAAAATTCATGACATGTGTCGAAATAAAGAACACCGTTCGGATAGTGCGGTTCATCATAATCACTCAATAAGAATTTGGGGATGTTTTCACGCAATTTAGCTTTACTTGAAATGCGTGAATAACCTTCTCTTATCCTAGCTTTAATTTCTATGCCTTCTTTAATAAAAACAGTTTCCCTTTTTTTAGAGCCTTTGTAGAAACTCCCATCTTCTAATACCACGCACTTAACTCCCTTTTCTTCAAGTGCTTTGAACAGTGGATCAATGAGTTTTATCGATCTAAATATAGAAGGATTTGAAGCGATAAAAGGAAAGCATTTATCTGCCGCACCTAAAATAAACCTGCCTTTATCGTTATAAAGATTTACTTCATATTTTTCTCTGTCATGCCATGACCATTGCTTAGTAAGTTTTTTTATTTCTTTTTCATAAATCAAAGCTAGGTCGTAGGTGCTTTTTGCTAGAGGGTGAAGATTTGTATATTCAGTGATTGGTTTTAATTTTTGATTATGTTTAGCAAGATTTTCTCTGATCACTTTTTCTTGTTCATGAGCTTTTCTTGTCCGTTCGCTCATTACGGGAATGGTAATTTCAGGATTAAAGTCTGGATTAGGTAGGTCAGGTTTTGGATATCCTCTCCCGAAGTAACTTTTTGTCCAATGATTGCTTGGAGGTAAAGGAATATCGTTTTTAATACAGGTGCTCTTAAAAGTAATTTGTGTACATTCATATTGCTTAACAAGATGTACGATAGGGGTGGCCCAGACTTGATCAAATAGAACGTGGCGTGTTGTTTTCATAATCTCTCCTTTTAATCTAGGTTACTGTCGTTTAAACGACAGTAACCGTCTCGTAACGCGACACTTGAGATTATTTTATTCAAGCGCCCAATAATTAGACGCTTGAGCGTCAAAAGAATTGACGCTATGCTTGACAACTGTAATCCATGGTTTACAATTAATTTATGAAAACTGTTTTAAAACACGAAAACTTTACTAAGTGGTTCGAATCACTTAAAGATAAGCAGATCAAAACAAGAATACAAGTTCGGATTGATCGGGCTGAAATAGGAAATTATGGTGATTGCGAGCCTGTTGGTGAGAGTGTTTTGGAATTAAGAATGACTTTTGGCTCTGGATATAGGGTTTATTTTATAGAGCGTGGTTTAGAAATTATCGTGCTACTCGCAGGTGGCGACAAATCAACGCAATCTAACGATATTAAGAAAGCAATTGAATTATCAAAAGAAATTTAGGCAACTAAACGACTGGAAACTAAGGAAACTATTATGAGTACATCTAAATTAACTAAATGGGATAGTGCGGAGTACCTTAAAACAGAAGAAGACATTATCAATTATATTGAGGCTTGTTTAGAAGAAAATGACCCTCAATTAATTCCTCACGCACTTGGTGTTATTGCTAAAGCGAAGGGTATGTCACAACTTGCTAGAGATACTGGTATTACGCGAGAAGGTTTATATAAAGCACTTTCTGATCAGGGAAATCCTGAATTCACTACTGTAATGAAGGTGTTTAATGGATTAGGCTTAAAGCTATCTGTTCAAGCCGCTTAAGTAAAAGCGTCTAGTTACTGGACGCTCTGTTTTATTATATATAGACCGTCCTGATTCAGGACACTTGAGTGTCAAAAGTTTTTACACTTCAAGCGTCGCGTTACGCGACGCTTGTATCAAACAAGTTCTGCTGCAGCTCTTTTCATATCAGGCGTCACTTCAATATAACGTTGTGTGGTCTGTAAATTTCTATGTCCCACCATTTCCATAAGTACTTTAAGCGGAACTGACTTAGCACTGAGCTTGGTAATAAATGATCTACGACCTGAATGGCTACTTGCCCCATCTAAGCCTGCGTTCTTAAATAACATATGAAAGTGATAACAAGCAGTATTGGCATCAAACCCAGCTCTCTTCTGTGTAGCGAACAAAGGTTTGTCTAGTTGATTGCTGTAAGTCAGCGCGATGAGTTCTTTATCAGTAAAGCGTTGGTTTAAGTAATGCTGTATTTCTTTGCGTAGCTTTTCTGGTAACACTACTGTTCTTCCATATTTGCCTTTGGTCTGTTCAGCCGACAAATTAATCTCGTATTTGATTGTGCCGTCATTGGCTAAGACATCTTTAAGTCTTATTGCGACTACTTCTTTAATGCGCATACCTGCGAAGAAAGTCATTAAGACCATCAATCGATCCCGTGCTGAGTGTCTGCGTGTGTTGATATAAAGCAGTAATAGGTTTAATTCTTTCTCATTAAGTACTCGTGCTTGTTTCATCTCATTTCTCCTTAATAACAAATGATTTTCGTTAGAAGTATTTTGTTTTCTTTTGTTATCAATTCCTACCGAAAAAGACAGAACATGACTTTCTATTAATAATGAATGGGTTAACCCAGTAATGTTTATTATTGCGAAATTCCTTTGTTTTTATATTTATGTGATTACTTAATGAGCGAACTTCAGTTCGCTAGTGTTTTCACAAAAGCATTCGCTTTTGCTCAACACAGTTTTTTCTTCTTTTGATTGATAGTCGTTTTGAACGACTTTTGATAGAGATGAACTTAATATTGATTTGAAGTGTTTGTGTTTTTTTTGTATTTGAACTCTTTTACTAGGAAGAATAAGCCACGCCCTGTTAAAGGGCATGGTCTTGTTTATTCACTTTTACTGAGGTATCCAAACAACTGATATACACACAACTTGAGTTAACAAGTAAGGCAGGTTTTGCTGTCTCCTTTTACGTGCTCGTCTTACGCAACATATCTATCGCCTATATCAGAAGCGGTATTTAGATATGTTTGTGGGTTTAAATGTGGCATTCCCACTCACTTTCAGCTTAATCTTTTGCGATAAGCCTACGTTACCTATTACTGGGCAACTAACCATCTACAACATTACAAACGTTACAGCACATTGGTGCGTCGTTTAAGGCATCCATTTAAGGGTAGTGTAATGAGGACGAGTAGTAAGTCACTCGCTTTGCTTACCGTCACACGTTTAAGAACGGACTTCGCAGCACTATTATCTTTGGCGTGCCAACCTTAACCTTACTTGTACATTTATTTATGCCAAACAAAAGGAAACCATAAAAAACCAAGTGATTTTTAATCATTTTGGTTAAATCAATTTAGCCAAAACTGAAGGTGGCGTGATTTCGGTAGGAATTTAATTTAAGAGAAATTAAATTAAATACTTTAGGTTGAGGACAAATGGAGATGAATACATATAAGAGTTTGGTGAGATTGGTAGTTACACAGAAAGTAACAACAACGACCAATGTAGTTGTTCAAGCGCAAGATGCCTATAAGGCAAAACTTCAATTAGAAGCCATGTATGGCAAGGGGAATGTGGTCAGCTATCCGCAGTTGGTGCGATGATATGAAAGTCGCGTCAAAACAATTGACACTCAAGCGTCTTGAATCAGGACGGTATGAATCAAAATATTCTCAAGTGTCGCGTTACGCGACGCTCACCGTCGTGTAAACGACGGTTTGTTTATTACCTAAAAACCATCAACGTAAGTGATCATCAATGAAGTAGCATTTGCTGTTGTAAAAGCCTCTTCACTCCATACCAAGTTAGCTGCAATGCGCTGTGTATTGCCTAAGTTGTCATAACTGCCAATGCTCGGTGTAGGACGTGTGCGATTGATATTGGCATTAAATACGATTGGGGTTAAGCCATGTATGGTAAGAGAAATGTGGTTAGTTACGCCATATTAGTTTATTCAAAACACTAGCCAAACTAGATAAGTCGTTTTAAAAGACTTTTAAAAAATCACCGATCCAAACAATAACAAAACAATTGTTATAAATAAATTAGACTTGCGGGGAGGGGTAAAAAAAGTTACTGTAAGTATTCATACTTTATAAAAAGCAAAGATAATTTTATGAAATCCCTAAAAGTTAAAAATATTGCCTTTTTTCTCTTATTAGGCTCTTTAGGCATTTACTCTAATTTAGTCCTTGCTGATGATAATACTAGGTTTTATACCGAAGGATTGGTAGGGACGTCATTAAAAAACCTAACTCCTACTTCTGACCTAGTGGGTGCTTCTGGATACAGCAATCTTACAACTGGTCCTATCGGCACTATGGGTGATACACATACGTCTTCAAGAACCTCATTCGGACTAAAAGCCGGGTATCAGTATTCTGACAGTATCAAATTAGACATAAGTTTTTACTCTCTAGGGTATGGAAATACAACCTGGGGTACAGATTTTAATTACCCTCCCGCATACAACTCGGCCGCTGCTACTCCATTTACTGGAAGTTTAACTTCAAAAACCGTCTTTTTTAGTGCTTATTACACACTAAACTTAGATGGACAATTTAAGCCTTATTTAGGAGCTGGACTAGGACCTTCATGGAATAAATTTGGGCAAGCCCAAGAGGGTAACTATAATTTTATTTACGCTAATACCAATGTTGATTTAGCCTACAAAATTGACCTAGGTGCCCAATATCAAATCAATGACAATATTGGACTTGATTTTGGTGTTAGCTTGATTGATGTTGGTGAGTTTAAGTCAGCAAATGACAGAGGAACGAGCCATGAACCTATCTCTCCTTACAAATTTTCAGCAGATTTATCTCCAATAGTTAATTTGGGTTTGGTTTATAAGTTTTAACAATAAAAAAGTCTACCTATGAAGTGGGCTTTTTTAATGTAAGTCGTTCAACGACTTACATTAAACACACCGTCAATAGATTTAACGGTGGATAAATACTCAATGCGCTTCTTCGAAATAAAAACAATAAAACCACCGACACCTGAGCAAAGCCGTATCAATAGCCTTAAACAGCAAAAAGATAGAGCAGCAGATGCTTTAAAGGCTGAGCAGGGTAGGCAGAAGCGGCAGAAGGCTATAGCAAATATTAGTAAGAATAATCTAGTACTAGCCAAGCTGAATAATCAGTAATCACTCCACACTTTAGTCAGCACCTAGTTTAATTAATACACCTTAGTTTATTGTTTCTCAGGTTGACACTCACCTGCTTTAACTTGATAATTGCGGCCCTTAGGGAGATTAGCTCAGTTGGTAGAGCAGCGGACTCATAAGAAAGAAGCCCTAGGGGTCTTGTAACAAAGACCTCAATAGATTCAAGAGGTTAGTGGTGAATTAGGCGGTATAAATTCACTACACACCGCTTACACACCGAAGCAAAAACCGAGGTGTGTAGTAAATGCGGTTTTAGTGTGGTTTTGAAGTAGTTAAGTAGTGCAAAACAGCATGTAAAGATTAACGGGCCCATAGCTCAGTTGGTTAGAGCAGAGGACTCATAATCTATTTAATCAGTTGTAATTTTGTAATAAATGTGTTTATAATCAGTAACTTAAGATTTAAAAATGTAGTAAAAATTGCTTCTACAGTGCTTCTACAGTTTTTGTGGAAGTGGAAATATAAAAACTGTAGAAGCAAAGTAAAGTTTTCGGCCCCTTAGCTCATGCTTGGTTAGAGCAGCGGACTCATGAAAAATTGTGCCATATCTTTGGAAACGGGATATGGGATGGTGTCAAATTCGGTGAAACCTGACGGCAGTAATGCACAAGGCAATGCCGAGCGAAGCCTAATAGAAATATTAGGAACGTGTAGAGACTTGACGGCACCCACCTAAAGCGTAAGCCATGGTGAAGACAAAGTCCAGGGAGTGGTGAAAGCCACACAAACCAGAATCCGTTGGTACTGTGTTCGACTCACAGAGGGGCCACCAAAATAGATAACCTCAGCTAGAAATGGCTGGGGTTTTTTGTTTCTAGTCTGGTACAAAATCCATTAATCGAACCTAAAATTTAGATATGGCTTCGACCAAGAAGAGCCAAAGTTTTTTTCTTCGTATGGGTAATCTTGATTAGAGATTTTACTTTTCCATACTATTCCTTCTACTTTTTCTGATGTGTCGTATATTTCCTCAAATGCAAGCTGGCCGTCTTCAAAATAACCTTTTTGTGTTCCTCGCTTAAATCCTAGGTGATAATTGGATGCAGTTTTAATCTTTCCATCTTTGTAATATGAGATTTGAGGCCCATCCCTTTTTGATTCCTTAAAATTTTCAATTGTAAAAATATTCCCATCACGGTAATAAGATGTTTGTACACCCGATAGCTCACCATCAATACAATTTGTAGTGCTCATGATTAACCCATCATGAAAAAATATACTCTGCCTCCCATGCCTTATTCCTAGCTTAAAATTTTCTTTTGTTGAGAGAATGTTTTTTGTAATACTGTAGTAAGAAA
>Ga0364880_10235_pt2 | contig 28278 bp, 23 predicted proteins | sample ExccelJu500001D3_5_FD_206927 | JGI IMG/M metagenome (GOLD analysis project Ga0364880, IMG submission 206927) | Enriched cells from Trout Bog Lake Hypolimnion, Wisconsin, USA - BchlTB.July30.5000.01.D3 | ecosystem: Environmental > Aquatic > Freshwater > Lake > Hypolimnion/Profundal zone | place... | reverse complement strand
TCACCAAGAGAACTGGCTTGCTTCATTACGGACCAGCATCAATACTACATCAGCGAGTCAAGTGTTTACCGCATCTTAAAGGAACATGGCCTGATAGCCAGCCCTGGCTACATCATACTAAGCGCCAGCGACTCCTTCAAGGATAAGACCACGCGGCCGAATGAAATGTGGCAAACCGATTTTACTTACTTCAAAATCATTGGCTGGGGATGGTACTATCTATCAACTGTCATGGACGATTATTCACGCTATATTTTATCCTGGGAACTGTGCAAAACAATGAAAGCAGAGGATGCAGAAAGCAGCATCCGTAAAGCACTGGCTCATGCCCAGCTCAACCCCAGGCAACGCCCCAAACTTCTCAGCGACAATGGCAGTGCATACATTGCCCAGGAGTTAAAAGACTACCTGGAAACAGAAGGGATACAACAGGTGCATGGCAGGCCATGCCACCCACAGACCCAAGGCAAAATCGAGCGTTATAACCGAAGCTTAAAGAACATCATCAAACTTGAGAATTACTTCTTTCCGGAGGAACTTGAAAACGCAGTATCCAAGTTTGTTTACTACTACAATCATCACCGGTATCATGAATCACTAAATAACTTAAAGCCGGCAGATGTTTACTATGGTAAGGGACATGCGATCATTGAGAAGAGGCGGAAGATTAAAATGCGCACCATGCGCAGTCGCAGAAGGATTTATCTAAAATCAAAAGCCATCCGGGAATAGACTTAATTTTATCCTGTTCAGCGAAACAGAAGTCAGCTCTGCGGGAGCGCAACTGATGAGGGATAGCTGAGCCAACGGAAATGAAAAGCGGTTCTGATTTAGTCAGAACCGCTTACCCAAAATCCTGTCATTTTTGTTGCTTATGCCTTTTAAAACTCAATTTATTAACTTTGAAAAACACCACATTAAATTTGAACCGATTTAGTCCACTTTAGTTTGAAGACGTACACCCGGAGAGTTGTATGATTAATAGTAACACATCCAACAAGGTCATTGATCCCGAAGGGATGACATGATTCAACACTTTTAGTGTGCCAAATCATGTCACACAAACGGCATTGGTTTTCCACATAAAGCCAGATTTGGGTAAGGTTACATTGAAAAAAGGCGGAGAGTTTAAAATACCGGCACCTAAACACCTGTAGATCAGCATAATAGCTCCACATCCGGGCTACCCGACGGTTTTTTGAAAAAAGCCGGCCGTTTCCGGCGCTTTTTTGCTACCTTTGCAGCCCATTTTTAACAATTCAACTAAACTCATGTTCCGGGATGAGAATAAACAATAACCGGCGATTGAATTATGTCAGAAGAAATTGCAAATGAATTAACACCAACAGAGGGAACTACCGATGTTGTTGTAACCGCAACCGTTAAAAGTTTCGGACCGAACGCAGCCCAGGGTGCTTTCGATGATTTTGACTGGACAGTTGACAAGCGTAACGTAGTTCGTTACAGCGATGCTGAAAGCAAAATGTACGATGAGCAGTATTCATCAACCTTAAAGACCATCGAGAACGATGAGATCGTTAAAGGAACTGTTGTGGCCATCACTTCAGCCGATGTGGTATTGAACATTGGATTTAAATCAGACGGCCTGGTGCCACTTACCGAATTCCGCGATGTGGAAGATCTGAAAGTGGGCGACGAGTTTGATGTTTATGTAGTGAACAAAGAAGACAAAAAAGGTATCCTGCAGTTAAGCCGCAAAAATGCCCGTATGCTGAAGGCATGGGAGCAAATTGTTGAGGCTAACAAAAATGGTACCGTGGTTACAGGTAAAATATCATCTAAAACCAAAGGTGGTCTTATCGCCAATGTATTTGGCCTTGAAACTTTCTTACCGGGTTCTCAGATCGATGTTAAACCAATTACCGACTACGATATTTACGTTGGTAAGACCATGGAATTGAAAGTTGTGAAGATCAACGAAGCTATCAAGAACGCGGTTGTATCTCACAAAGCACTTATCGAATCTGATATCGAGTCACAACGCGAAGCCATCATCGGCAAGCTTGAAAAAGGCCAGGTATTGGAAGGAACCATCAAGAACATTACCGATTTCGGTGCGTTCATTGACCTGGGTGGTGTTGACGGATTACTTTACATCACAGATATTTCGTGGGGCCGCATAAGCCATCCGAAAGAAGTGCTGGAACTGAACCAGAAACTGAACGTGGTGGTATTGGATTACGATGACAACAAGAAGAGAATCTCTTTGGGTCTGAAACAATTACAGGCTCACCCTTGGGATACTTTAGATAAGGAAATCGAAGTAGGCAGCAAGGTGAAGGGTAAGATCGTGAACATTGAAGACTACGGTGCTTTCTTAGAAATCACACCGGGAGTTGAAGGTTTGATACACGTATCTGAAGTTTCATGGAGCAACACGCCTATCAACAGCCGCGAGTATTTCCACTTACAGGATATACACGAAGCTATTGTTATGACGCTTGACCGTGAGGAAAGAAAGATGTCGCTTTCATTAAAGAGACTGACCGAAGATCCATGGATCAAGATAGCCGAAAAATTCCCTGTGGGAACCAAGACCAAGGGCGTTGTTAAGAACATCACTCCTTACGGTGTGTTTGTTGAATTAGCAGACGGCATTGGCGGCATGGTTCACATCAGCGACCTTTCGTGGATCAAACGTTACAACCACCCAACTGAGTTTACCAAAGTTGGCAACGACTTAGACGTAGTTGTGCTGGATATCGATAACGAAAACCGCAAGCTTACTTTAGGACACAAGCAAATTGAAGAAGATCCATGGGATACTTTTGAATCTGTATTCCCGATAGGCTCTGTGCATGAAGCAACTGTATTATCTGCAGATGACAAGGGCGCAGTAGTTTTATTGCCTTACGGTTTAGAAGCATTTGCTCCTAAGAAACACTTAGCGAAAGAAGCCGGTGGTTTCTTAAACGCTGATGACAAAGCTGAATTCAAAGTATTAGAATTCAACAGAAACGATAAGAGGATACTGGTATCGCACGCGCGCATCTGGGAAGACCTGAAGAACGCAGCTGTTGAAGGTGAAAGAAAAGAAAAGAAAGTTGAACGCGAAAAAACTGCCAAAGTGGTTAAGACCATGCAGAAGAACGTTGAGAAAACAACTCTCGGCGACTTAGGCGTACTAAGCCAACTGAAGGAGAAGATGGAGAACAAGCAAGCCGCCGATGACGCAGCTGAAGCTGAAGCAAAATCTAACAAAGCCGCTGAAGACGCAGCTGAAAGCACTGAAGAAAAGACAGAAGAATAAATTCTGAGTTTCTTTAATTATTGAAGATCCCGCTCTGGCAACAGGGCGGGATTTTTTTTGTAAAGCCCTGATGATGCTGAGTTAAACCGGTGTGGTAACTGCCTTAATTTCCCGGCAGGGTGTTTAATGTCCGGAATACGCAATATTTTTGCAGGCAGGCGTTTATATCCCGAAAAGCCAACCATGCGCGCACCAGTACATCTTACACCCGTTACAGCTATTTGTTTAGTGCTGTTGGTTTTGAGCGCCTGCAAGAGTAAGAATGAGCCTGAAACCAACCCGCTGGCAGGTATACCCAACGAAATGCTGTTGAACATACCTACTTATGATGGTTCGGGGCAAGGGGTACACCCCGATGTTTTATTGCTCGACCCGCCTGTTAACGGCAATCATTTTATGATGGCCTTTACCCCTTACCCCTACTATAATGCGCGGATAGAGAACCCTTCGATATTACTCAGCCAGAACGGCGTTGACTTTGTTGAACCGGTGGCAGGCATCAACCCGCTGGTTCCCGCCCCGGCTTATGACCATAACGACGACCCTGACCTGCTGTTCGACCCGCAACATCAAAAATATTATCTCCATTATCTTAAAACCATGCGCCCCGACTCGCAAAATATTCAGCTGTTGCAAAGCAGCGATGGGGTACATTGGTCGGAAACAACATCTATACATTTCGACCTGAAGAACGGTGACCCTTTGATAGTTTCACCGGCTTTTGTGCAACAGTTTGACGGGCTCTCGTACCGCACCTGGTATGTTTCTTTAACCGATGCTTCGGGTATTTATAATGTGAAGTCGATTTACAGCGCCGATGGGCTTACCTGGGATAAGACCCGGATAGAGCAGGTCAATCTCAATCTGCCTGCGCCGTTAGTGCCATGGCACCTCGATGTTATAAAAAATGGCCTGCAGTATATTATGCTGGCCTGTTGCCGCACGCCGCAAACCAATTCGCAAAACGAAAAGCTGATGATAGGCGTGAGCTCTGACGGACTTAACTGGCATTTCAGAACTACTCCGCTGATCGACAGCGACCCTAACTTCCATAACTGCGAATCTATTTACCGCAGTTGCGGCATTATCTCCAACAACACCCTGGTGGTCTATTATTCCCTCGACGACTTCAATAATGAGTGGAGAATTGGCGTGAAGAAATTTGCGATGGATACCTTGCTTTGAGGCGGTGCTCTATCCATTGAATGAAACGAGGAAACCGAAAGTTTAAAAAAAATGCGTCATTGCGACGAGGCTCCGCGAGGAAGCAATCCCACTTAAATAACAACTCATGATTTTTTGACAGGTTCCTGATTTGCTTCTATATGCATTCAGCTGTTCCTTCCTTTAAGGGTTGCTTACCGCCCAAAGCGTCGCTCGCAATGAAGCGATTTGGAACTGCTTTACTCCTCTCCCATCTCTCACTGCCGCATTTGAATAGTAGCGGCATTCATCAGGTTAAGCGCAGAGGTGGTTGAAGACACGGTAGATTGCGTGTAGGGCCCCTGCCAGGATGGGTCATATAAATGCTGCGTGTTTTGAGCATTGGTAAAGGCGGCCGCCGCATTACGCACAATGTATTGTTTGATGGTGCTGTCTTTAATCACCGTGTTAAGTTCGCCCAGGTATTTGATGTAGATGCCTTTAAATTGCTGGCCGTCCTCGTTGCAATTATCGCGGCAGGGTTCGGTAAGGATACGGTTGGCATCGCTTAGGCGAGACATACTACCGGTGGCCAGTTGCCGCGCAATTTGCAGGTATTGCGGGTCGGATGTAAGCATGTATAATTCCTTCAGCGCGGCAAGAATTACGCCCTGGTTATAGGTCCAGGTCGTTTCGCCATTGTTGTTGCAGTTTTTATCAAGGCCGTCGTTCACCAAATGATCGCTGTTGATCATGCCGCTCTGGTACAGCCAGTTCCATCCCTTCACCGACCAATCGAGATAATAAACTTTTTGAACCACATCGGTCTGCCTACCGGCGAGGCGCGCAGCCAGTAAAATAAAAAGCTCATTCGTAATGGCATTCTTATAACGTTCAATATTCTGCCAGTTCATTCCGCCGCCGCAAACATTGTCCCAGCCACCAACCTGCATGTAAGCAAAAATATCCTGTGCCGTGGCCAGGTATCGTGCATCGCCATACCGGTCGTAGGCCTTTATAAAAGCCAGGGCCCACCAGGCACAATCATCATAACTGCGGTTCCTGAATCCGGCACCGGCATAAAACTGGTTTGCTTCGTATATCTGGCTGCACATCACCGAAACATCGGCACCTGAGTTTTTAGCATAATCCAGTATGGCTTCGAAGGTATTACCCGATATCCACCATCCTGCACCTTTCCACAAATGGTTAGCCGGCGTTTGAAGGCCTTGTAAAGCCACGGCAATATCTGTAGCATGGTCGAGGTAAAGTTCGCCTGTGTGCATCGGGTTGATGGCTTCCTCTTTTTTGCATCCCGGTAACGCGCACAACGCGACCCATAAAAATATCAGAACGGCCTTTTTCATATTAAAACGATACACCTATTGAAAAGTAAACAAAGCTGTAAAATCCGGTGGTTATTTCGGTGATGTTTCGGGGCAGCGCCGGTAAACCGGGTGTATTGACAAGCGATGGGTCGGGTGTAAAAATACTTTTGCTGCGCAGGTGCTGCAACCGGTAACCGGTCAGCACTTCAAAGCGACGATGGCGCTTTGTCCATATACTTAACCCTGCCAAAGTTTCGGAAGTGAAGCCACCGCTTACACCCGAACGCTGCAACAGCGGATCAGTAGAAGGCGACCGCAGATAAAATGAGTAACCTGCGCGTTCGGTCACAACCACATTCAGCCGCCGGGCCACTTTTACGTCTTTACTCACATTCATCATCAGCGGAACAAAAGCCCTGACATCGTGTAGCTGAATATAAATATCGAGACCGTAAACCAAGCCTGCCGAAACAACATTTTTGAACATCACCTCATGCCCTGCCCGGAAAGATAAGAACCGCTGGTTTTGTCCAACCATGTTATTGTTATGTGCCGTGGAAGCGTGCTCAAAATCATTGTAGGTAGATACGTGTTGTTTGCCCAGTTGCATTACAAAACCACCCTGCACCATGTGGTGAATTTTTACCCGGCCGGCAATGGTGGTATCCGCAAAGACAGACCGGGTATTGTTCAAAACAGCAGCATGGCCGCTTTCAACAAAAAGGGCCAAAACGATGATCGTAACCAGAACCGGGCGGCAGAGTCGCATTTAAAAAATATGCGTTAAATATAGATATTATGGCGAATTTATGGAGTGCGCTGCGCAGCTTGGGGCGTTTGAGCAAGTTAATGTAAACTTCAAAGTTTGGATTCTATTAATTCTTCTGCGCCAAGCGAGTACGCTTAGCCCGGAGTTTGAGCCTATGCTGCAAAATTTTGTTTTTATTGCTGGTGTCTCTCCACCCCCTGCACCACCGCCAGCGGCAGGGCTGTTTCATTCTCGGCTAAAACAGTCGGCTCCTAACGGAGCATATGCGTCAAGTTAAGGATGTTAAAAAGTTGGCTAACCGCAGGGCTGTGTTAGTCCTTCCGGGCCTAGTATCATAGCAACAATAGTATTCTATATCTTTTTTAACTGCTGGTGTAATCTTATCTTTAATCCAATTTAAAGGATGAACTTTTATCCATTTTGCACATTTAATCAGGCTAAGGTATTTTTCTTTCTTTTCCAGTATTTTACGCATAGGCTGATAGATTATAATCTGGAACCAGGCAACATAAAGAAGCATTAAGTAGAGAATACTTTCTATCCGGTCTGTATTTGTTCGTGCATCAGGTATCATATCTGTGATTTTCAGCCCACTCTTCCAGCTTTTAAAAAGTATTTCTACATTCCATCGAATACGATAGGCTTCGCATAGCTCTTTATAATTCCATGTTTTTTTATCTACGCTGGATATGAAGTATAGGTACCCCAAAGAGGCATAGTATTGCTTGCCATGGTTAGTGGTTTTGCGATGATGTTTTTTTGCTTTCCGTATCCTTTCAGCTTTTTGTTCAGGTGATAATTGTATCGCTACAAAGCGAACTTTAAGCTGTTCATCGCGGCCACACAATATTTGTTTATCTATGTATGGCTTGCCTTTTACTATGGTCAATAAATCTATTGGATTACCACTTTGGGTATCATAAAGGCATACGCCATATCTAAGCCGCGTCAAAAAATGAATACCGGCCTCATTCATTATTTTAAATGACGGGAGCGAAAAATAGCCCAGGTCCCGGATTACAAGTTCTCCGGCTTTTGCAATATTGAGTACGTGCTTTGATAAAATAAATTCACTTGTCGTAAAACTCTCCCATTCCATAAACGGGCAATACCCGCTTACTGCATTAACGATAATGTTTAGCTTGGCTATAGATTTCTTTTCTCCTTCCATCATTTTCCCCCTGAACTTCTCAAATAGAATTTGGGGTAAGTGTAAGCAAGTGCTATCCTGTATCCACACGTTCTTAAACTTCTTAAATAGTTTGTGCTTTACCTGTTTACCAGCCTGCTCTGTAATTGCTTCCCGCACTAATGCCTTTACTGTATCTACCCAGGCCGTATTCATCCGGCTAAATATCGCCTGCCTGCTAACGGTTTTACCCGTTATGGTTTTCAGACAGCAGGCCCAGTTCCAGTAGCTATTATTGCCAGAGAGCGTCATCTCCATAAAAGATAGAATCAGCGATAAAGCATTGATTTTTCTGCCAGCTCGTTGCTCAAATCCATGTTGCCTGGATATTGATGCTATTTTGTTGGGCGATAGATTTCCTATCCTTTTTTACCTTTGCTATGGGATTGATTGTTTCTTTTCATTTGCTCCACATTTGAAATTTGCAAAACAATTAATCCCGCTTTTATTTCCCCTTATCAGTTCCTCACTATCAACTATTTAACCCCTATTCCTGTCTTCTTAACTTGACGCATATGCTCCTAACGGAGCGTATTATCCCGACGTTAAGAATGCCTTTGATAAGCGTTCCGGAGGAACCGCCTGTTTATAGAATTACGGAATACCCTGAATTTGGCGCTCCATTCGGAGCCGCCTTGACAATTTTAATAGAATGAAAAAGCCCTGCCGCCAGCGGGGAACATACTTTTTTTTTCTTCGCTTCGCTTGAAAAAAAGTGCAAAATGTATTCTTCCGAACCGTTGTACTCCGGCACCCGGGGTAACAAGCTATTCTACCGCCAGCTTACCACTTTTAATTACCCGGCCGTTATACCCAACAGTCCAGAGATACAAGCCCTTTGACCAGGTGGTGCAGTCTATTGAGGTTTTACCGTTTTGCTGGTTTTGCTCAAAAATTTGCTGACCTAAAACATCGGTGATATAAAGTTTTGCCGGGCCATTGCCGGTTACACCTGAAAGCCCATCAACATTCATTTCAAAATGACCGGTAGCAGGGTTGGGCGATACCTGTATGTGAATATCTGATGCAAGGTCATTTACCCCGGCATACAGCGAATGGTCTGAAAATGCCTGAAAGGTATTCCACATCTGACCAGAGGCTTTGTGATAGAAGATCAGGTCGGTTTCATAGATGACCGATGGCAGCCCTTCGGCATAAACATAAGATTTCACCATTCCTAAACTATCTATCCAGATGCTATTTGTGCTGCTCAATCCGTTCAGCACAAACTGATTCAGCTTCATACCGGTAAAAGCACCGGTTTGAGCGATATAAACAGAATCATAACATTGTGCGGAAGTGAGACCCTGGCACTGCATAACACCCGTGCTTATATTATCAGAAAATAAGCTTGAGTCGGCAAAAACTATCTGCTTTAATTGAGGAAAAGAATCGTACAATATTCCGTAAGGAGGCGAATAATTAGGGCATGGATAATGGTTCATGGAACGTTGTACGGCCAGCGTATAAGTAATGGTATCGTTCACCAGCTCATACCCGGTAACGATATCCAGAATAACACCCGATATGCCGCAATTTACCATGGCCTCAGTTTCAGAGTAGCTATATTCAAAACTATCGCCCACGCTAAAGTTATATACCTGCCCGACCGTTGAAGGGATCAGCTGGCAGACCCCACGGAGACTAGCCAGCATGAAAGAGAGTATCAGTAACTTTTTCATACCAGTTGTTTTAAGATTCATTAGGTTACCACCACTTTACATTATCGCACCAACCAGGGCGCGGGTCACAATATTCCAAAGATACATATATTTCAGTATAATGTCACCCATACAGCGCCGGAGGTGCTAAACAGTGGAGTGCCTTTTGTTGCGTGCCTACGGCTCTGTTTAAGTGGAGTATCTTATTTACTACCCATATCGTCCCGACGGGGCAATGTCGTCAAGTTAAGATTTTGCTTGCCGTCTGCTTTAGCTGACGGGTTATGCTACAGCCAGAAAATGGCTTTAGCCGAAACTGAACTGTGGCTAAAGCCGCGAAATTTTTGAGGTTTAGCTCCGTCAGCTAAAGCAGACGGCAATAACCCAAATTAAATTAACCCTTAACTTAAATACCTTGCCCGACGGGACTTAACTGCAAAATGAGCCAGGGGGCAGCATGTTTTGAACACGGGTAGCGGGCGTGCATAACTCTAATGAAAAGTGCAAAAAAATATTGCCGTTAATACTTCAAATACTTGTTTTTATCAAAATTATGCGTAACTTAGTATTTGTAAATAAAGGGGAGGATATGAGTTCGTTTCCCTCTGTCGTTTTTTGAGATATTGTTGAGCCTGATGGTTAATTGCGGCCAATATACAGGGGCGAAAAATTTTTCGCCCCTACCGGGGCATGCATGTGCTTGGCGGAAATGGACGCCATTTTCAAAGTAAGAGGTAGTTTGAGGTGGGCATATTTTCAGGGACACCGAAAAAATTCAGAACCCCCGATTTTATGGACATTTATGGTCATTTATGGACATTTGGGCGTTCCAAATGTCCATAAATGTCCGTCAACGGACATTTGGAGGGGGCTAAATGTCCATGAATGTCCGCTTAGGGACATCATTATTTCTTTATTTGATGGGGCGATTTGCGTTGGCGCTATAAGTATACGGAAGGTGCCTGCTCACCGGTTGGGGTTGCCTATCATTGAAAGATGCGCTCCACCCCTTACCGCCAGCGGGGGACAGACATCATTCTTCTTCGCTTCGCTTAAAAAATGAAGTGTAAAATTCAAGCTTCGGAACCGTTATGGCAGGTAGAAAGGTGATGGGGCCGTTGAAAAAAACCATAACATTTCATAACAAACCATAACAAAGCATAACATTCCATAACAATGTCATTAACTTAAAAGGAAACGCACAAGAGAAATTTACCACTAAGGCACTAAGGACACGAAGGACCACTAAGTTTTTTATCCCGACGTCATTCAATACTTACTCATTAACTGTAAACATTTTCCGAGCTTACTCTTTTTAAAAAGTCAAATTAAACGCAGTATTTCTTAGTGCTACTTAGTGTGCTCAGTGCCTTAATGGTAAATTGCATTAAGTTAATGACATTGAACATTCCATAACAATTTATGCAGCCGGTTGTCTGAATCAGGATGGAATACAGATTTCAGGATGAAAGGAAGGATAATACAGGGTATATATAATGGTGGCGGGGACGCCGACCGTTTACCGGATCAGCCAGTATTGCACAAATGATGGCCGATGTAAGGCAACCATTTTCGGGTTTGAGGAGTCTTCCACGAAAAAGGGGACAGGGATGACCGGAAAAAAACAATAAAAACAGCTTATCCGTGTAAGAGATAATGTAATAAGCAGAGGGGAAAGAACCGAAGAAGGTATTTTAAGCGTGTAAGATGGATTTTATTTTAGCTACCACGCACCGGGCGATAACTTATTTTTGTATAGCAGATTCATAAGATTTGATTTTTATTGTCATTTTTTGAGAGGCACATGTTAACAAGGCGGGCAATAAGTTATTGATTAGCAAGAAATAAGGTATTTAAGAAATAGCAGAGCAGTTTTGATGACGAAAAAATGACGTTAAAATGACCCGGATGCCAGAGATATTTTCGATATTACATACAATAAAAGCATAAAATCAGCGATAACAGGCATTGCATCAGGTGCGAGGTCTTCAAAAAAAGAAATTAAGCGTAATGAAACAGGCTCTTCTTATTCTCCTTTTTAGCATTGTATCTGTTGCAGGTTTTTCGGCCGGCGATTCAGTAGCTGTTGGCCAGCCTGCCATTATAAAAGAGCATGCCCACTATCTCAGCATTAACGGCACTTTCTTTTTGCAGCAGTTCTTCAACTTTGCTACTTCTACCGCCATCGTTACTCCGAGTCCGTATATCATTGAATACAAGTACCTGCCCAAACACCACGGTTTCAGGTTTGATGCGGGTGGCACGTTCAGTCAGAAAAAAAGCTTTCTGGATTCTAGCCAGGTGCAGGTAACCAACAGCACTACTTTCAATTTAAGGGCGGGCTATATCTATCAGCAAAAAATAGCCAAACACTGGTCGTTCTTTACCGGGGCCGATGTGGTTTCAACGATCACCACCAGTTTCTTACGCGATAATACGGTGGAGGACATCGTTACTACCAGCAACAAATCATCCAGCCTGGGATTCGGACCATCACTTGGTATACAGTTTGCCATTAACGAGCGCATAGGTCTGTTTACAGAAACAGCATTTTATTACCAGTACGTTTTTGCCAAACAGGGTGTTACCTCCATTAATTTTCCTTTATCGAACAGTGTAACCAGTAGCAAGGAGAACGATCTGAAGTTCATTATTCCAACGTCTTTATTCTTTTATATCAGGCTGTAATTTATTTCACTTAAAATATGATTGTATAACCTTATAAACTCCTCCTATGAAAAACAAAACGCTCATACTGCTCATACTCGCAGTGCTTGTTCTGGCAATAGGTTCGTGTGTTAAAACCGATCACCTGTCGAAACGCGAACCCAGTTTACCCGCTGCGCTGTATCATTACAAAACAGCGCCTATGACGGTCATTATCCCTCCGGGTAATCCTTACCAGAACGGCAACGGCGATACCACTATCCTGGATAACACACCGGTGAGCAATCCTACTACCGATGCAGGTGCTACCCTGGGCCGCGTGTTATTTTATGAGAACATGCTTTCACTGAACAACTCTATCAGTTGCGGAAGCTGCCACAAACAGCAAAACGCATTTGCCGATAATGTTCCGGTAAGCCTGGGTTACAACCACCAAAAAGGAACCCGCAATGCTATTGCACTTGCCAACCTGAACATGAGCTCTAACTATTTCTGGGATGGCCGTGTGAACAGCCTGGAATCGCAAAGTATCATGCCGGTTGAGAACCATGCTGAAATGGGGATCGACAACCTGGATAATGTAGTAGCGAAATTAAAAACAGCTTCTTATTACCCTGCTTTATTCAATGCAGCTTTCGGGTCATCGCAAATTACCAAACAAGGTGTTGTTTATGCACTGGCTCAGTTTATGCGCTCTATGCATACCTTCAACTCTAAATTTGACCAGGGTGCAGCTTCAAACTTCTCTAACTTCACCGCTTCCGAACTGAATGGTGAAAAGGTTTTCCGTTCTGCGCAGTGCAACAGCTGCCATGGCGGTAATAATCTCGATAACGGTGGGTTGGGTATGGACCATAGCATGCCTGCAGGTAACGACTGGTCGAACGAAGGCCTCGATATCAACAATCCCGATCCGGGTTTAATGAATACCACCGGCAGACCAAGTGACGCAGGTGTTTTCAAAGTGCCTTCATTGCGTAATGTGGCGCTTTCAGCACCATACATGCACGACGGACGTTTCCAGACCCTTGAACAAGTGGTTGAACATTACAACTCGGGCATACAGGCTAACCCTACGCTTGATTCGCGCTTAATGCAAAGCAATTTTGTTACTGATAGCCTGGGTGTTGCTGTAAGTCATGGAGGTACCGCACCGGTAAGATTGAACCTGACCACGCAGCAAAAAGCTGACCTGGTGGCATTTCTGGGCACGCTTACCGATTACTCTTTTATCAATGACCCTAAGTTTGCTGACCCTTTTAAATAGAGCTTGATGCGCATTATATTTTCAGTTTTATTGGTCCTGGTAGCTTGTTGTATTCAATCGTGCAAGGAAGGTTGCAGGGATAAAACAGCCATCAATTACGACTCGAAAGCCGCAGAGGAAAACGGAACCTGCCTGTATTGCAAGGAAGCATTTTCAGCAGATTCGGCCACCTATCGCTTCACCAGTCCTAATTCACCAGACCCGAATGTGTTTTCGATAGCGTTCATTGTAACCGCCACGAATTCGAGCATTTTGGGTAACGGTTGCCAAACACAGGGTAAAACCGTAAGCAGCAGCTGCAAAAATTACCTGAGGATGGTAAACCTGACCAATAAAAATGTGGATGGTTCCTTTAACGTAGAGTTTATACAAAACGGAAATTTGGCCTGGTTCTTTCAGGATAACACGTTTATCCAAATGGGTCCTCCGGGAAGCGGTATGGATACGCTCGATTTTGGCCTGGTAGATTCAGTGGCCTGTTCTAACCTGGCTACAGGAACTATGTCGCCAAGTCTGTTCAACCTGCAGTTCTTTTGAAAATATTTAGGTAGAGAACATCACCCATCAGGCAAAACGCTGATGGGTGATGCTTTTTATAATGGGTAGATTCAGCAAACCGATATATTTAAGCTCCGGCCATATCGTTAGCATGATGGCCAACATTCACTTCGGCCACCCAGTCTTCGTCTTTAACTGCCGGTGCTAAAACAACAGGCTGACCTTTAAAGTCGAGGCGTTTGGCCGGGTAGATATGGGTTTTAAAAAGATAGAGCGGTAGGGATTCGAGGTCGAGCGCTGGATGGACATTGGGCCTGATATGCTCGGCGTGATAAGCCGGTAAAAGGCTCCAGTGCAAATTGGGCTTGTTATGATGAGCTCCGTGGAAACCGTTGTTGAATAAGAAGAAATTTAACCAGGTGCCGGTAAAATTACGGCTATGATTGTAAGGATGTTCTTCGTCGGCCCCATCGTGTTGAAAGTAGTTGGTGCCCACAATACCCCAGGCAGCATATTGATGCGGGATGAGGACAAAAAGCACAGCACATTTCCAGTTGTAAATGAGCAGGGCAATTTTGGTTCCGAAAACCAGTATCATCTCCAGCGCGTATTGCCTGAACCACTCCGGGCGTTGTTTGCGCATTTTGAGGCCGAACCTGACCTCGCCCTTAATGATATCGCCGCTCATGATAAAAAAGAAAAAGAGCTGGTTAAGCAGGTTGATCTTAAAACGGGCCTTGCTGGTGCGCATGGCATCTTTGCTGGTTTGAGTGTATTTGTGATGACTGAAATTATGACCCGGAACAAAGGCACTTGTTGAGTGCCCGTAGCTGAAAGAAAGGACCATTTGAAAGAACTTATTCATTCCTTTCTTTTTGAAAATAGGCACGTGAATTGTGTTGTGCACGATCACCGCGCAGCTGAAAGACAGGAAGCAGTTGACCACTACCAGTGCGGCTATTTCCCAATTATTCAGATTTGGCCAAAGCAGCCAGGGAATAACGGCAAAAACAAAGTAAAGTGCAACAGTAAATACAGTGCGTCTATCGGCTTGGTATCGTAGCATGGCGCAATATATTAAATTTCAAAGGATAATAAATTGGCTATAAAGACATTTCGTATCTTCGAAAAGAAAGGGAACCTATGCAGGCATCATTATTTAACGACGATAAAAATTTGTTACCCTACCACGGCGAGGCGTTTTTACACAGCGGGGTATTCAATAAAACCACGTCGGCATTTTACTTTAAAGAGTTGCTTGGAACCATTGCCTGGAAACAGGAACCCATTATCATTTTTGGTAAAAAAGTGATGCAGCCACGTATGACCGCATGGTATGGCGATAGCAACAAAGCTTATACATACAGCGGCGTAACGATGCAACCGCTGCCATGGACCACCGTGCTGAACGACATTAAACAGCAAGCGGAACAATTGGCAGGCACAGCATTCACCAGCGCCTTGTTGAATTTATACCGCGATGGAAACGACAGCATGGGCTGGCACCGCGACAATGAAGCCGAACTGGGCAATAACCCGGTTATCGCTTCGGTAAGTTTTGGCGCCACACGTTTGTTTAAATTCCGCGACCATCACAGCAAAAAAGTAACGATACCGGTGGAGCTGACAGATGGCAGTATTTTGGTGATGGGCGGAAGAACACAACATTACTGGGAGCACGCTGTGCCCAAAACAAATAAACCGGTGGGTGCGCGAATCAATATTACGTTCAGGGTGATCAGGTGAACGAAATATCAGGCTTCTTTTTGGGCCAGGCTTCGCCAGAGATAGAATACCAGATAGCTCTGCCATCCATTAAACTTGTTGAAGAGTTGTTCTATCTTTTGTGTTTGTGAGCGGTCGCTGATAATGCCATGATTGGCGAGGGCATTGAGTAAACCCACATCGCCGTGAGGAACGCTGGCAGGTTCGCGAAGTGATTTCATGAGGGCGTAGTTGGCGGTCCAGATACCGATGCCTTTGAGCTGAGTCAATGCCTCTTGCCGGGCTTGTAAAGTAGGCAGGGCAAGCAGACTTTCTTTGCTGAGCTGACCAGCAGTGAAGGCTTTGGCGACGGTTATGACATACTCCGCCTTTTTATCGGAGAACTGCATGGCGCGAAGTTCGGGCACTGTAACTTCGGCCAGCCGTGCGCACTGAGGAAAGAGCCAATGGGTCTGGCCTTCAAACTCCAGGTGTTGCCCGAAAGCTTCGGTCATCCGGCGTTTGAGCTTGTAGGCAAAAGTAAGATTGATCTGCTGGCCGATGATGCTCCAGCACAGGGCTTCAAACAGGTCGGGGATGCCGATCAAACGGAGGCCGTTAAACTCACTGCACATGTATGCCAGTTTTTTATTGGCGGCAAGCAGTTTGTAAAATGGCTGAAGGTCAGTTTGAAGATCGAACCAGTCGGTGATGTATTCAACGAGTGCAGCCTTCTGTGCTGAGTCGGGTTTACCGCTAAGTAACTTCACCACCAGGTCATCGCCGCTTTGACTGATGCTGAAAAGAAAAGGTTCGTCGTTCAACATCAAAGCCTTTACCACTTCGGTTTTACTGACACGGTACAGGCATTCATCGAAACGCCGGTCGAGAAACCAAAGGCATTCGCTAAAACTGAAGAGCGGTGGTTTTTTAATGCGGATTGTCACAGAAGCTTTTTTTACAAAGATGGTAAACGAAAACAATAGCACAGTAATTTATGACAATGAGCTACTACCGGGAATTGACCCGACCGGATGAGTTTAAACCGGCATTTATTTACCGGCATATCGTTCTGATTGCACAATAACGCAAAAATCACTATCATACAATCACAAACCCCTTCCATGAAAATTTACCGCAGCCTTACTTTCATCCTTCTGCTTGGTATAACTCTGCAAAGTTCTGCTCAAAGCAAAGCCGACCTTTGCACTTATGCCAACCCGGTCATCGGCACCAAAGGCATTTGGTTCTATGGCAGAACATCGCCCTTTGTGACCCCGCCCTTTGGTATGACGCACTGGACACCCTGCACCCGCCACAGCATCATACACATACTCAATTACAATTATTACGACATGGGTATGACTGGCTTCAGGGCTTCGCACAAGCCGGCTATGTGGATGGGCGATTATGGCTTTGTAACGCTAAAACCTACAACGGGAAAGGTAACGTCAAAAACGTTGAAGGAAAAGGCCTTGTTCAGCCATTGCAAAGAAGTTTCGAAACCCTATTATTATAAAGTGGGAATGACCGAACCCAACCAGCATAACATACAGGTTGAAATGACCGCTACAGAGCGCTGCGGCATTTTTAAATTTAATTTCGGGAAGCAGCAAACACCCAACGTTTTGATAGAGGCCAGCGAGTTACCTGATTTTAACGGCTGGGTAAAAGTTGATACCGCAGCCCATGAAGTGATTGGCTGGAACAGCGACCGGCAATCGTCTAAGCTGGGTCCTCCCCTGCCCAATTTCAAAGGATATTTTGTGATACAGTTTGATCAGGCTTTTACCTCCTGGGGTACGTGGGAAAATACGGTCATGAAGCAGGATAGTCTTTCGCAATTAGCCAATGCCTGCGGCGCCTGGGTTACCTTTGCTAAAAATACGCGCACGGTTACCGCAAGCACCGGTACTTCATTTATCAGTATAGAACAGGCCCGCGAAAACCTGCAAAAGGAAATAGCGAATGCGAAATTTGAAGCGGTGGCTGAACAAACACATCAAAAATGGAACGAGTATTTGAGCCGCATACAAATAGAAGGAGGCAACCAGAACGCCCGGCATATTTTTTACTCGGCTATGTACCACACCTTGCTTTTTCCCAGGCAGTTTTCGGAGTACGGACGATATTACAGTGCGTTCGATGATAAGATACATAACGGGGTAAGCTATAATGATTACTCGCTGTGGGATACTTATCGCGCCCTGCATCCGCTGCTGATCCTTACCGCACCGGAACATGTTGCAGGTATGGTGAACTCATTAGTGCAGATGTACGAGGAAGGTGGTTACATGCCTAAATGGCCAAACCCCACCTATACCGGCATCATGATAGGCACCCATGCTGATGCTGTGGTAGCCGACGCTATCGTTAAAGGAGTAAAAGGCATTGACCTGCAGAAGGCCTACGCTGCATGCATGAAAGATGCCATGGTTCCACCGGTAGGAGATAGCTTGAAACGCTGGGCCGATAGAGCACCCTGGAGCGGCTACGAGGCAAGAGCGGGATTAAGCTGGTATAAGAAACTGGGTTATGTACCGGTCGACAAGACCAACGAGTCGGTAGCCAATACGCTGGAAGGAGCTTATGATGACTATTGCGTTGCCCAGGTGGCCAAAGCGGCCGGACACAATGATGATTATAAGTTGCTGATGGACCGCAGCCGGAATTACCAGAACGTTTATAACAAAGCTACCGGTTTTATGGCGCCCCGAAATGCTGATGGCAGTTGGGGCAGTAAACCGGGTGATGGATTTACTGAAGGAAGTAAGTGGACTTACCTGTTTGCCGTTCAGCACGACCAGCCGGGGCTGATACAACTGATGGGAAAAGAGCTTTACCTAAAGCGGCTTAACCAGAATTTCAGGGCAGCGCATTATATACACGGTAACGAACCGGGCCATCATTACACTTACCTTTTTGACTATGCAGGCAAGGCTTCGCGCACGCAGTGGCTGGTAGCTTATTACCGGGCCATTAAGTACCGTAACGACCCCGATGGCATGGATGGCGATGATGATTGCGGACAAATGTCGGCGTGGTATATTTTCAGTTGCCTGGGCTTTTACCCGGTAACGCCCGGTAGCGATGTTTATGCCATTGGTACACCAAAGTTCCCCAAAACGACGCTCTACTTCGATCCGGCACATCGCGAAAAGAAATTTGAGATCATTGCGCACAACGTTTCACCGCTCAACCTATATATTCAATCAGCATCACTGAATGGCAAAAAACTGGAAGAGCCATTTTTACATCATGCAGATATTATAAACGGCGGACAGCTGGTTTTTGAAATGGGGCCAAAACCCAAAAAGAACTGGTAAGCCGGCGTAATAATGACGCTCAATTTTGCGCCTCTACTGCAATTGTTTGGAAATGCTTTCGATCTGTTCAATCAGGTCGCTTATCTTCTTCTCCTGCTTCCGGATGGCCCGTGGCTTTAAATAGAACCAGGTGAAAGCGATCCAGGATAAAGTGACAGCATAAGCCTTGAGGCCAAACATATGGTCACGGGCAAAAAATTCATAGAGGTAAAGCATGAAACCTGTAGTGAGCAGCAAATAATAAATGACCATACCTCGAGATTGCAAAAAGCGCTGCTTATTACGGTATTCAATGAGCTGACGAAGATAGGCCTGGTTATCTGATGATTCATCTGCTCTGCTCAATAACAGCTTTAGCATTTGCGAATTGATGGCCATAGCGCCAACAATGCCAATGATGATGATCATAATTCCTAAACGGGTAGTGATAAATTTAAAATCGTAAGCCATGCCTATATAAAATGTAAATATGACAGTACCACCCAGGGCCAGAAGTGACCATACGTTTCTTATTATTATTTGCCGCCGGTTTTTATCCGCTGCTTTTTTGATAGCCCCCACATCTGGCAAATTCGCCGTGGGTTGATTTTGCCACAGGCCTTTTATATCATTAAAGTTGTCCATGTTTTGAAAATTTTGCTGTTAACTTTTCTTTGATCCGGTGAATTTTGACCCTTACGTTTCCGTCGGTCATCCCTACAATGGAAGCGATTTCAGCTTGCGGCAGGTCTTCTAAAACAAGAGAAATAATGATCCGTTCGGTTTCCTCCAACTCAGAAATACATTGGTATAAAAAATCAATTTTATCGTCCTTCTTTATTTCGATCTTTTCTTCCAGCTGGGCAGGTAACTCTGTTCTTTCGAAACGCTTTTCCCTTTCAAGCTGCCGTAAACAATTGTTGGTGGCTATTCTGAATATCCAGGTATTGATAGAAGACTCGTTTCTGAATTTCGAAAGATTTTGCCAGACGGCGATAAACGTTTCCTGCACCAGGTCCTTTGCCCAATCGCTATTGTTGACATAGCCCATACAAAGCCTGTAAACCTTAGGACTGAATGTTCTGTATATCTCTTCAAATTCCATGACAGGGTTATTGAATAAAGTTTTTCAATTCGGCAACATACCAAACACTTTGATCATACATGATAAAATGCAGCCCCCTGTTGGCAAAATGAAGTTTCGCACCTTTCAATTCTTTATACTGGTCCTCCACCGAACCTTGTAAGCTTTTAAAGCTGGGTTCTAAGAGCACCAGGACCGGGCATTGAACCGAGTGTATCTTTTGGCGCAGATCAGTATTCAGCAACTGGCAATAAATTTGGGCCATGGTGTTGCGGTCGGATTGCATACTCCAGTGAACGATAGATTCAAGACGGGATGTATCACTTACCATCGAGGCCATTGTTACTCTTTGCATTTGATAAAACTGCGGGTCCTTCATGGTTAAAAAACTTCCCGTAAACATACCACAATCCGGTTCGGTTGAGGTTGTGAAACCCGGATTGGAAATAGCCGGCAAACAGGGCAGCGCGTCAACCACTACAATTTTTGAAACCAGCTGCGGGTAATCAGCTGCAAGCCATTGTGCCATGACCCCACCAAGACTATGCCCCACTATCACAGGTCGCTCAATTTTGTTTTCACGGATGAAGGCAGCAATTTGTTTTACCCAGTTGCTTATTTCGGGTTTTGTTTCGGGAGTGGCGTCGGCGAAGCCGGCCATATTGATAACATAACATTTATGAGCGCCCTTCATGGTTTCAACCGTCTCATTCCAAACGTCACCCGAACAGGCAAAACCAGGGATGAATATGATGGCAGGTCCGCTTCCGCTTTCTTTGACCGTAAAAGGGTAACTGCCGGCTGCAAAGGTGTTGCTTGTTTGCAGGGCAAAGAGTATCGATATAAGGATCATTTTTTTCATGGCTGCTTGCTTTAGTTTTCTTTTAGATACAGCCCCGGCGAAAATGTTACAGGTTCTACAAAACATTTTTTTTAGCCACGGGTGATCAGGGAAATCCCCCGGGTAGATAAGCGGTGTTACATATCCATGTCATCGGGCAATTGCACTACCAGCTGAAGCCGGCCAACCACTGAATTCCGGGACAGGATGGTTCCCGGAGAAAGGACAGCATTGGCACCGATCCTGGATTGATCACCTACAACAGCGCCAAATTTTTCAACCTCCGTTTCGATTATCTCCGATCTGTAGCAGAGTCTGATCGCCTTTAATGTTCTTTCGTTCCAGTGGTTACAAACCACGGCACCGGCTTCAAGATTTACATGGCTGCCGATCAGGCTATCGCCGATAAAATTAAAATGCGCCAGATGGCTGTGATGCATGATAATACTGGTCTTCACTTCTGTGCCGGGGCCGATCACAACAGCATCGCCCAGGTACACACCTCCGCGTAAATACGCTCCTGAAGCAATAAAACAGTTGGGGCCAATGATACAACAGCCCTTGATAACAGCGCCGGTTTCAATGGTCGCGGTTTTATGGATGGCACTATTATCCCGGATAATGTAATCACCCCCAAGGCCCATGATCATTTCAGGCAACATTTCGGGTAATGCTGCATTGATGAGCCACGGCCGGGCATTCAGCTTCACTAACTGCTTTGGGAAATCCTGAATAAATTCATCTATATAGATCATACCTTTTTTTTCAACAAACTACCTGCAACCCGCATATTTAACCAGCACCCTGGCATGTTCCACTTGTTCCTCTGTCAAATGCATCTCGTTCAGGGTATTTGATCTTACGTCATACTGCTCTATCTCCACCGGATGCATCCATTCACTTACTTCCTTTTCTGTCTTCAGCTCGTCGCCGCATTCGGAGGCTACCTTTCCGAAGTATTTACCTTTACTGTAATACCAATTTGTAAACTCATCGCAACTGAATTTTTCAAAAACGGTTTCCATTTTACGTAAACTGAACACCAGCAGATTACGATACTCCTTCTCTGCCAAAACAAATAAAAGCCTGTCCTTAGGCGCGGCCCAAAATGCGCCACCGGGTATAACTTTTAAAACCCCTTCGCTGCCAAGTATATAAGTGAGGCCCGCATGTTTCGCATGTTTGGAGAAAATAAAATACTCTTTAAACGGCTGGCTTTGAGGAAAGGCGAAACCCTGGCAATCTGACCCATCCTTTACCAACGAATCAGTCAACTGAAGTTCGCTTCCCTTAAAGATACTTAGATAGAGAACGCGCCGGCCATTTTCAACACGCTCTGTGGAGGTAATATTGAATACCCCAAACTTTACCGTAGGTACCATTTCGCTGATCTGACCCTGGGCAACCAGCATCATAACCAAACCGGTCAACATAAGAATAAACCCTGCCACGCTGGTTCGTTTCATATCACAAACCTACACAAATTGCTGAAGAGCCGGCCGACCGACTCACTAACAAAAGGGATGGATCTTTAAAATCCATCCCTTTACCCAAACTACCAAACCTCCAAAAAAATTCTTAGGTGTGAACAGCCGCTTATTCTACAAAATGCTGTTATGAGAATCATTATATGCGTCCCGGTTAAATACAAATAACTCCGAAGGCCGGGCAATAATGTTCTTTTGTTTCTCGCCCGAAGGCAATACCAGGTTGAGGGCCTTTAATTTCTTTCTGAAATTTCTTCTATCCAGTTTTTTGCCTGAAATAGCTTCGTACAGATTCTGCACCTGTTGAAGTGTGAATTTTTCGGGAAGCAATTCAAACGCTATCGGGAAATGACGGATCTCAAAACGCAACGTGGCCAGCGCCTTGGTCACAATCCTGTTTTGGTAGGCCGACAATCCGGATATCTGACTCAACGAATACCAGCGCGCACCGCTGTTCGAGAAAGCATAGCTCGGTGAAGCACTATCCGCGTTCAGCAGGGCAAAAAAGGCGACGGTAATTTCCCAGGTATCTGTCAATATATCTTTGTCGCTTTTGTTCGAAAGCACCCCACCCGGATTTCCGAAAGAATAAACCTGCTCAATGAAAAATCTTTCATTGCCACTTAACTCATACACCATTTGCCGGGCCGAGGCCTCGAGTGTCTGGTTGCCCGTGGCCAGGCAGCCGGGAAGTTCAAAACCCTGACCGTCCTCCTCTCCACTTTCAAGCATCATTACCTTCAACTCATCATCTTCATATCCAAACACCACGCAACACATCGAGATACGATGGTTGAGAGCAGTACTGTTAACCGCTACTCCGTTAACATGTTTGCTCAAACTAATCTTGCCCTTATTCTTTTCAACCTCAGACCGAACGGCAGAGTTGACCGTATTGGTATCCGGATAAAATGCACGCTCAGAGTTGCTGCCTGTATCAAGGCCGGGGGGATAAAATTTAAAGTCGTTCACGTTTATACATTTTTGATTTGAAAAAATATTTGCTTTCCGGTTTTATTTATTGACGATTGTTTTTAATATATACATTCAGAACGTTACTACGCTGTTAACAGGACACAGGATTTTCAGAGAGATTTAATTTTTAGAATACAAAGGGGTGATAGTATTCTTAAATACACCAACAACAGCGGCAAATGCAATGATGCCCGATAACCGTAATATGTAAACGTTGTTTTACCATTTCTTCTACAAAGAAAATTTACAGCGAATCATTTTCCAAAATTTTGATGTTTTTTTTGACTGCCTCAGGGCAAACTAACTGTTTAACTAACCTAAGTTAGCCGGGCCCGGTTTTTATTGCCTTAAACGTACCACAAAATTGACTTTTGTGCTGCAATTATCATTTCTTTGGACTCATCTCAAAACCTCCTGCATAACGTGAAGCATTTTTTTCCATTATTTCTGCTCCTTATTATTCTCATGTCGTTTTCGAACCACCGGAAAACGACCACCGGGTCTTATCCGAAGCCATTATACGAAATACAAACCGGCAAGGAGCTGGTTACCGATGAGACTTTCGATGCCCGGCTAAAGATCAACCAGCTGCAGATCATAGCCAGCCACAACAGTTACCACCTTAAAACTGACCCTGCCGTTTTCAGATTTCTGACCGGACTTTACAAGGCACATCTTTTACCCGCCGACTTAAACCCCGAAGGGATTGACTACACCAACGCACCCCTTACCGAGCAATTGGAAAAATATGGCGTCCGCGGAATGGAACTGGATATATGGAACGACCCCGACGGAGGCCGATACTATGACCGCATGGGCCGCTCGTTCGTTTTTAAAAGTGTAGGCTCGCGGGTGGCGGCATTAAAACAACCGGGCTTCAAATTAATACACATTCCCGACTTCGATTTCCTCTCCACTAACCCAACACTCGTAGACGCATTGAAGGAGATCAAACGCTGGAGCGATGCACATCCCAACCACCTGCCTCTGTTCATCAATCTTGAAACCGAAGTAAGTACCCCGGGCGACGAAATTAAAATCCTGAAGCGGCTCACTCACGCCGCTCCCTTTGATTCGCTCGCTGCTGAAAACCTGGACAGAGAGGTTAAAAGCGTGTTCGGCGAAACACTGGAAGGAGTTATTACTCCCGACCAGGTAAGAGGTAACTTTACTACCCTTGAACAGGCTGTTTTAGCCGGCAACTGGCCCACCGTTAAAACTGCCGCCGGTAAGATCATTTTCATCATAGACGGCGATGGCACCTCGGGCGATGTTTACCGGAAAGGCCATCCTTCTTTAAAGGGAAGAGCCCTGTTTGTTTACTCTGAACCCGGCACCCCGGAAGCCGCCTTTGTGATAAGAAATGAACCGGTTCCAAAGTTTGCCGATATACAACAGCGCGTTAAACAAGGGTATATTGTAAGGACCCGTAGCGACGATGGAACCAGGCAGGCGCGCATCGGCGACTACACGGATATGAACGCTGCCCTATCCAGCTGGGCGCAAATCATTTCAACAGATTACTACAGGCCCGACCCACGTGCCGGAACCAAAGGATGGACCAACTACCATGTACAATTACCCGGCGGAGGAATTGCAAGAGCCGATTCTATCTCAGCCCCGGAGATTCAAAAAACTTTCAGGTAGAATATCCTGTTCTTCAGGCTTGCTAAATACTGTCCACTTCGCGCTTAATGAATTCATGGTAATCATGTAGGATCGTTTTTCCCTCTTTTAATATTTTAAGGGCAAATGGTACATTTTCCTTGCTGATATATCTGCCGTAGGTCATTTGCGAAAAGACCACAGGCGTAAGCGCAATTTTTTTGTTCGGAAAATCCCTGGAGTACTCAGCCTTGCTCCATTCGTACCACTTGGTGTAAAGTTCAGCACTCAATTGCTTTCTGATGGCATAAAGCTTTTTAGTTAGCTGTGCTTTATAATCTTTACCATGAGCAGGGTCGCTTGTTTCTTTTGTGGTACTTGTATGATTTGTTGCTATGATATTAGCATCGGTAGTAACATTCCATTCCATGGCTTGTTTTACCTGGTATCCGTTCTCACTTAAAAATTCTATCATAAAATCGAGCGACAGCTTTTCGCGGATAGCCCGGCTGCGCCAGGTACGAATAGACGACGCAGCGTACTTGCTTTTTATACTTTCATGATTAAGCGCATGCAAAAACGCCTCGGAGGTGGTCATGTGGTATTTTGTTTTTTAAATATTTAAATAATTAATATTATAATTGGGTTTAAAATACGGCACCCGGTTCTCAGCGGCGGCGCGTTTCCATAAACTTAAGTGACTGTGGCAACTTATTTCACGATTTCATTTCACACCTGGGCCCTTCTCCAACTCTTACCGAGGTTTGCTGACACAAACAAAGGGCCACTTCTTTATATACCGGATGCTAAATTATGTATTTCTCAAGAGTATTAAAAACATTACTCACGAATAATTAAATATTATTTAAACCTAAGTTCCATCGTTGCAGATATGACACAACTTTTCTCTTTGATAAGAGACCTTAAAAGCACTAATGGTTGCATTTGTACAAAACCCGAAAGATAAATTAAACTGTTATTGCTGCTCAATGACGGTTGCTTCTTTTTCAGCCAATTGTATCGCCATTTTTTTGGCATACATACTATGTTCACTGTAAAACTGGCTATACCAGGTTCTCATTTTCATGATAGGTCCGTCACCTTTAACAAGTATGGGCCTCATGGCAAATTTTTTGCGCTCCCATATATTCACATCATCATGAAACTGGGCCGAGGCTTCGCCTAATAAATATTTAATAGCCAGTTTAAAAGTACCCTTCGGTGCATACACATAATCTTCCATCCGCACCTTCAATTCACCCATAGGAGTAAACGTTTTTATCAACAGCATATTGCCCATCTTAGTCGTAAACCTGAACACTAAAAAGCCCGGTCCATAAAAAGTAACTACGGCCTTTCCGCCGGCGTGTGGTATCAACTTGCGGCTTTTCGCCCAAACCAAGTCGGCCTGATCGGTAAATGCAGCCATGTGTTTGGTTTCTCCTTCTCCGAATTCGATGTTAACCGTGTGGGCCACATGCACAAATTTGCTGGCCAATGGTATGGTTAGCAGGTTGTGAACAAAGTTAAAGTGCGCAAAATCGGCACCGTTCTCGGCAAAGTCCTGCAAATGTATACGCAGTATACCGGAGGTCATACCATGGTATTTATATTCTTTCAGTTCGGTCAGCTGCCCTTCGGTGTCCCAGGTCGGGGCCAGCTTTTCAGAATGGTACCACACCAATATCAGGCCCCAGTTTTCCTTCACCACCCATGGTTCGGCAGGAATATGTGGCGGGGTTTTATCTGAATATGGAATTTTAGCGCACTGCCCCCGGGTATTGAACTCCCAACCATGAAAAGGACAAACCACGTTGTTTCCACGGACACAGCCATGCGCCAGGTTGGCATTTAAATGCGGGCAATATGCATCCATCACACCTATCTGTCCATCTTCACCCCTGAAAACCGCCAGTTTTTGCCCGAAAGCATCCACTTCTATCACCTGCCCCTTTTTAACGCTATCGGCGCTGCAAAGGCTGAACCAGCCATTCGGAAAGGGTGGAGGGTAGTTTTTGCCTCTTATCTTCTCATAATCAGGGTCATACGATATGGGTTTTCGTTCCCGCTGCACAAAAACAAGCATATAGATCACTCCCAGAATGACTATAAAAGCCAATAACAGAAACAATAAAACCTGTACGATCATAACCACCGCAATTATTAGTTGATGAAATTACCTTGTGTAAAACCAGGTAAACGGAGGAGAGATACCGGGCAGGACATTCGTGTATAACTACCTTGCAAGTATACGGTTATTTACCGAATACCCCTTCCGGCACCTCCTGCACGCCCCCTAAACCTTCCGCACGCACGAAAATAAATGGCCCCGTACTTGCAAAAGTTTTAAGGATGTTTATTTTTGCACCCTCTTTACCGGTTTTACTACCGATAACAGATTGGCCCATCGTCTAATGGCAGGACTACAGATTTTGGTTCTGTGTGTGTTGGTTCGAATCCAGCTGGGCCAACAATGAATCCGCTTCCGTAAAAGGAGCGGATTTTTTGTTTGTAGGAAATTCAAGCGCTTTGGCTTGAAATTTTCTACAAACAAAAAATCCGGGTCCGCCGTTTCGGCGGACAGCGGATGAACTTGTTGAAGCCCCCCGTAGCGCATGGATCGACACCGTCAATCCAGCCTACAAACAAAAAAGACGGGGCCGCCGTTTCGGCGGACAGCGGATGACCTGTTGAAGCTCCCGTAGCGTTTGACTGTTTCATTCTCCGTTTTCCTGTCACAACTGCTTGGTTTTAAATATATAAAGATGTCATTGCGAAAGTAATTCCCGTAAAAAATTATAAAAGTTATTACTTGTGGCAATCTTCAACTTTGTCTCTATAGCCAGTGCACAACGAAAGACAAAGTTGAAGATTGCCACAGCCTTTTTTCTAATATTTTTTTATGGGAAAAGGCTTCGCAATGACCTGCTATTTTAATAAAATGAAACAGCCCTGCCCCCGTAGCGTTTAGATCGACACTGTCAACCCAGCCTACAAACAAAAAAAGGCTACACAACCACACCCGATACCGGGCTTTAAAAACCTCCGCTTTTTCACCACTTTTCGCTGCCCTTTATACATTATCTGAGTTCCTGCATCTCCAAAAGCACATAAATGTTAAGGTTTTACCTTCTTAAACCCTTATAACAACTTATAAAAACACATAAAAGCAAAGAAATGATAAGCCGTTTTGACTTTTTTCGAAGATAAACCTGCTCATCTGCCATTTAAACGATCGGCCTGACTCGTCAACTTTTCCATTAACTGTATCCGATTGAGCAGATTGTAGTTGGTAATTGTTTTTATACCGCGAGCGCCCTTTACGCGGGTAGTGGTAACCTGCACCACCTTCCGCATGTATTCAGGTATTTCGCTCAGGTTTTTAATATCGCCATGCTCATCAAAAATTTCGCCCAGGTTCGCAAAAATAGTATCGATCAGCTCCTCATGCATCAGGCGCGTGCGCATAGCGCATCGCTCGGCC
>Ga0364880_10238_pt1 | contig 28301 bp, 21 predicted proteins | sample ExccelJu500001D3_5_FD_206927 | JGI IMG/M metagenome (GOLD analysis project Ga0364880, IMG submission 206927) | Enriched cells from Trout Bog Lake Hypolimnion, Wisconsin, USA - BchlTB.July30.5000.01.D3 | ecosystem: Environmental > Aquatic > Freshwater > Lake > Hypolimnion/Profundal zone | place... | reverse complement strand
TTCAGTTGCACACGAACAAACCAAATAGCCTTTATAGTGTTCGGCACATGGTATTCCCATTTCACGCGTGAATGATGTATCTAGCCTACGTCAGTTTGACGTCACAACGATAAATCACACAAGCACTTCAAGTCCGTGCTTTTGAACGACGCGCAAAAGCCTAAGCGCCATACCACTAGGTCTTTTTTGGCCTGCCTCCCATTTCTGCACGGTGGATTCGCTGGTGTTTAGGTAACGTGCAAATACAGGTTGACTGACATGAGCGTGTTCGCGGATACGTTTAATGTCCTTGGCATTAAATTCAGGAATTGAATCTAAACACAAGGTGTCATATTCACGCATAGTTGTTTTGCTGATTACGCCTACACGGTGCAATCCGTTTGCGGCACTGTGAATCGCGGCAAAAGCATCGCTTTTTGATTTTGCTGTAGCAGATTTAGTTGTCATGGCAAATCTCCAATAATTCCTTATCTCTCAAAAGTGCAGCCATCTTGGCATCACTCGCACTACTGTAATCCTTGGCAAGTTTTTTGAATCCAACCAGCTCATCAGGCGCGATGTTATCGCGATCTTTTTTTGCATAAAGATAAGCATATACCCAAAACCGACCAGCCTTGGCCACGATGATTGAACGGTGCATGTTATCGTTCAAGCGTTTTTTGTATACGCCCCCGCCAAGGTCATCAGCCTGCCCTTGCATGACTTGGCTAATCGCACGACATAGCTCCCCATCCGTAATCTTTGCCTTACGAGCCTCTTTTGCAAACCATGCAGTTTTAAAAATTCGATCCGGCATGTTCGGCTTCACTCCAACAGACTTTGGTAACTTTCTCAACATAGCATATCGTAGCACCAGGTGTGACTGTTATCAAGCTATAAAATTTAGTATTTTTTTCTTAATGTGTCATGCCTTAAGACATGAGTTTTGGCGAGAACCTCTTCTTGCCGCCATAATATCTGAGTAATACTAAAAGGTAGGTTCAACCTAGTGAGGCTCTAATGCCGACAAAATTATGCCTCACACGAAAAATCACCGAAGCCAGACAACGGGTTTCGCTTGCGACTTTAGCGGGAGCCACCCACGCCTTAATGTGGGTGGGCAAGTGCATGCAGCACGCAGCCCGAAATCCTGCCTGCCCAAGCAGGTTGGATTTTGGCGGGGGGAGCCAACATCGCATGAAGGAGCGCACGCGACTGAAAATGCGCCCCAGCGCATGTTAGATGTTGGGGGGTGAAACCCCGGTGCCACGCAAAGCGCGGCTACCCTCTGGGATGGCGATCGTCCAGATCGATGGTGCGTTAGCGCCACAAGTTGGGAATGTCGAAGACAATTCGTAACGCAGCACTCGCAGAGGGTAGCCGCGCTTTGCGCGGGCACCCCCGAGGACGGATTTTCGTCCGCTGGAAAAACGAAGTTTTGAAAGGCGAACATAAAGAGGCAGATTGGGCGTTCAGCCCAGTCAATACGGCGTAGTTGACGACAGGCAACCTCCGGTACGGAGGCTGTATGGTGAATATTTATGTGAGCAGAACAGTGCCCTTTTCACTGTTCGTATTCGTTAGCTCTTTCTGATTATGGTTGTGATAGACCGATTCACGAACGGGTATCACATCAATAATAAGAAACAAACTTTTTAAGATGCACTGTGCACTGTGCATCCATTCGACATAAGTATCATCCCCCTTCGCATCCAAGCAGCACGGATCTCCCATCCGTAATATTGCATTTGATCTCGACAAAAAACGAATAAGCGATCAAAAAATCAAAAAAACTCATTTTGCAAACGAATAAACCCATCCAGACCGTTTATTCGTACCCAGTTCGCAGTGACCTCAGTGTTATATTCCTTATTGCATACAGAGCATTATAAATTACGCAAAAGTAATTTGCGCTATTTATATTACGTGAAAAATTAGTAAAGCATAAGGATATTGATTATGAACATAATCAGCAATCAACAGCTGGCAGAGGCCCGCGCTAAACTTACCTTAACCGGCAAAAGCCCGCGCGAGATAGGTGAAGAATCCAAGCAAAAAGTAATCAATTGGATTTACAAATGGGGATTTACTTCATCGTCCCTCATTCAGCAATTGCTTGGACGAACCGCAGGCGGATATGCACTGAAGCTGTGCAAGCAAGGTTTTTTAGTTGCCACCAAAACAATAACTGGTAGTCCTATTTCATACTTTACTTTGACGGAACGCGGCTTGCAAGAAGCCGAGAGGTTTGCTTACGATTTGTATCGCTACACTGAGATTGATCCATTCAAAGTCAATCAACAGCAACTTCGACATTATCTGATCGCTCAGGCAGCAACCTTGAATTCTCTTGATGCGGGTGCCATTGTTACCTTTGAAACAGAACGCATGTTTTCCACGGAGGGAGACAAATCAGGCATTAAGCGTCCTGACACCATTTGGATTACAAAAGATGGTTTGCGCATCGGGGTTGAGGTCGAATTGAGTGCAAAGTGGGCAAAAAATTTTGACCAGTTTGTGCTCGGCATCATATTGGCACTTCATTCAACCAACCAAAATAAAGCTCCATTTGACCGGTTCATAATCTTTTCAGACAGCAAAGCAATTGTCGATCGGTATTCTTTGGCGATGCAACCAAATTCGACTTTCAGCATATATGAGAAGGATAGCCGTGGACATTGGACTGCTAAAGAAAATAAGAAAGTGCCTGACTGGCTTATCTCAAAAATCAGTTTCCAGCTTATTTGAACTAACATGCGCTCGTTACTTACTATCCTCATCTTATTTTCCGTTGCTGGCTGTGAAGCTGCGATTGATCAGGAACGACTTGATATGGAGGAGAAAATAAGCTCGGTAATCCAAATAGATTGGCATGATGGAATTCCACTCGATGATCTTTTTAAAGTAAAGCAATTGTGTCAGCAACACCCTTCCCTAAGAGGCTGCAAAGCAGTAAAAAAACAAATTCAGGATATCGCTGACACAGTAGCAACGTGCCTTAAAGACCAACGCAGTGATCTTTGTCAGGCAGCGATTGAAAATATCAAAAACCACGACATTTCGAAAATGTTGCCCCCAGCAAAGGCAGTGAATTTACCAGATGATCCCTTCTATTTTTTCTTGCCTACTGAAGTTCTTGAATCTCAGGCAAATCGTTTCAACTACCGCCTGCAAGCGCTTGGTTGGTGGTGGGAGACGTGGAAAATCCGCATTATCTTATATTGCACTCTCATTATATTGACCTATTTTGCATGGAATTGGTGGACTGCATACGAGGAAGAACAAGCTCAACAAGCTGCTGAACAATACACGCAGCGAAAGGCCATCATGCAGCAGGAAAAGGCTAGGCTAATTAACGAGGAAAGAGAACGAATCGAGGTGGAACATCGCACAAAAATTGAACAAGAGGCTGCTATTGCAGAACAACAGCGTCAAGCAGCGGAGAAACTTGCACAAATGAAAGCCGCAAAAGCCTTAGCCAAATTGGCCGATGAACAATCACAGATCGACAAGATTTTGGATGTTACATTCAAACCGGTAGCTAAACAAAGAAGGAAGAAGAAATTAGATTAAGGCTTCCTTTTGCTGCGCAAACAATCCAACAAATTAATCATACTGTCAAGCAACCTGATTTATGGCAACAAAGTAGTGCTGAATTTAAGCGAACAAGCATTTGAAGAAATTCGCATTGGCATTTATTTCATAACATAACATAACGTAACGTAACCTTTATTTCATAACGTAACATAACAAAGAGAGTTATATCATGACACGTCCAGCATTAATCTCATTCGAGCAAGTAGTACAAGCAGCCGAATCATTAAGAGATCAAGGTCAAAAACCAAACACAAGAAACATTCGACTAGCTTTAGGAAAAGGCAGCCAAGCAACAATACTAAAATTTCTTCAACAATGGCAAGAAACGCAGATAAAAAATCCATCTACTGACAATATTACTGATCCAGCGATAACACGCGCTATTAACAATTGTCTATTAATCAATATTCAGAATACAACTTCCGAAAAAAAATCGATTTAATAACTTGCAGAAGGAAACCGAATTAACCATTGAAAAGAGTGAAGAACAAGTCGCTCAGATTGACTCTTTAAATACTGAATTGGCCACACTTAAAGAACGGCATACTGCACTTTTGGGCCGAACACAGCAGCTTGAAACCGATGCCATACGCATGTCAAACGAATTGACTGAAGAGCGCCGTGCTGCTGAGTTGGCGCGGACTGAACTCTCAAAAATAGAACTATCGTTGAAGGCAGCATTTCAGATCGAAAAAAATATGAATTAGTTACTATCGAACTTGAAAAAGAACGTGCATTGTCTGCTCAGTTACATGAGGAGACTGCGATATCACAAACCAAACTTGAAGCAGAAATTAAGCTACGTCACGCATCCGAATCCCATCTGAATAATTTGTTGTCACTTGCAACAAACGAAGCTAAGATAGCGTTGGAGGCGTTGGCGGATTGGCGTGCGAAATATACTGTATTGCGACAATAAAACTACAGTTAAGTGTTGGTTAACACGATCATCCGCGCTAACAAAATCTCAAATTCTTGCGTCTCTTATAAGTCCTACAACGGTCATACATTTCCGATAAAACTACAGGCTTGTCGGTCCATTGGTAACCCACTCCGGCCATAGCCCAACGCGAATTCGTTGCCCATTTGCGGTTATTGATCAAGGGTATTTTCGCCCCACTTCTTTCAATGAACATTGCGAATCGACACCTCAAACCTGTCTCTTGTAAGTTGACTAAGGTATTCATTGGCAATTTAATTAAGCAATGTTTACAAGCTACAAATCCTCTGCCCTTCGTCAAAGGGTGGAAGCTATAAAAGGGATTTAACGACCCTTCAGTGCCTTAGCCAGCGTCTGGCTTGGAAGCTCTTTATAACGCTTTGCATAATAGCGGGAAAAGTCGCCGAAATTTGAATATCCGCATATTGCCGCAACGGCACCGATTTTAGTTGTCGAGGTTGCATTCAATAATAACTGGTTGGCCAAGGTCAGGCGTTGTTCCTTTATCCATTCCATGGGCGTACAGGCAAATTTCCGTAAGAACGCCACTTGCAAGGTTCTGGCTGACAGACCGCTCAGCTCTTCGAGTGTGGTTAAGGCAATGGGCCCGTTCAGATTGGCTTGTATATATTCACAAACCATATCGAGCGCATCGGTACTGGAAGTGTTCTTTTCCTTCAGGGTCGTTTCCAGAAAAAGCTCAGGCCTGAGCATCATCACCAATCTTCGATAAACACTGTCGTCAATACCCAAATTCTTCAACAGCAATTCATCGCCGTTAACCTGGTCAATCAGCTGACAGATTTGTTTAAAGATGAAGGTAAAATCAAGCTTGCCAATCTTCAAACTCAACAGGCGCGGCGTATTTAAATCCAAATCAACAAACTCATTGCCACACAACATTGCGCTTGCCGTCTTGTTTAACCTGTCTTCGGTTACGCTGATCAGCAAGCCTGATCTGACCTGGCCTTCCACGCGCCTTTTTCCTTTGGGGAAAAACATTGCGTGCTCACCAACGTTAAATCTGAAAAGTTTATTATTTACCCAATTATCCAGACTACCCGCCATAGGAATGGCTATCGTGCAATCGGGGTCACAAATTGTCATCACAGTTGGCGTGCTGGACACCGCTATTAACCTGAGATTGTCAGCCAGAAGGATAGAGGTACGATGCTGGAAAGAAAATTCCTTATCCAGGATATCGAACTCGGAAGTCCAATTGGTTATTGAATTAACGCGCTGCTGCATTTGGTCCAGGTTGATGTGAACTTTGGACCTGACATTTCCAAACGCTAGGAGCGGGAGTGATAATTTTGATTTAGCCATCACTAACGGTTTTAAATTATGCAGATTGAGGCAATCATGATTTATTTGTGCAGACCTATGATTTCAAAGTCAGATGAACAACCAAATCAGAGTATTGGTGCAAAATCCCATCCGTAGTGAGTAAATAGGCAGGCAAAGATTGCGCCTGCGCAATCAGTAAACGGTCGAACGGATCGCGGTGATGCCAAGGCAAGTTCGCCAACGGGTAGCAATCCTCGCCTTTCACCATAAGCTCGGAAAATCCGGCGTCCAGTGCAAGCCGATGAATATCTACGGGAGAAAAATCGAAGTCATTCCGGTTCAATGAACGCTTGATAGCCACTTCCCAAATACTGGCCGAACTGAAATAAACTTTATTGGATGAGTCGGTTAAGCCGCCGACCACCTCCTGCGGAAGGCGGTCAGGAGCGAGCAGCGCCGCAAGCAATACATTGGTATCCAGCAGATAAACGTGACCAGCCATCTACTTCCCCTGCTCGAACATATCCGCAATTTCTGCTGCACCCAAACTGTCGAAGTTCTCCGGGAAAGTGAATTGTTTTTTGCCTAAGCCTAATTTGCGTGGAGGTATTGTAGCAGTTGACAGCGCCACCAAACGCGCCACCGGCTTACCTGCGCGGGCAATCACAATTTCCTCGCCCGCCTCTGCCTGATCGACAAAACGAGAGAATTGAGTCTTGGCTTCATGAATATTAACGATTTGCATGAGACACCTCACCTAAATTAAGTGGACTAATGTTAGTCCGAATTAAGTCATTCCACAAGCGGAACATCGTCATACGAAACTAACGTACATCTATCTTGTCTGTGACGGCTGTGGAAATCAGTGCTGCACGGCTCTACGAAGAAGGAAATGAAGGATCAGTGTGGCAAGCGAATAACGGCGATGAGAACGCCGACAGCCACGGACAAAAACTCGCCGGGCTTGATGATGAGCCGGTATTCCATCGTCAGCATATCGCTACGCAAAGATGCAATGTCGGCTTTGAGTTCGGCCTTGATCTCGAACAAATCACCCCGCGTGACCAAGCCGGAATCCAATTTGGCAATCAGTTAGAAAAATGTTTTGAGGATTAGCGCGGCAACACCTGTTAGTATTAGTCCGCACATCCATTTTAAGACCTGCAATTCTCCCTTGATCGTGGCAAGCTCGATCTGTAAATCTTTCTTGGTGACAAGCTCTTGATCTGTCGATGCATCTCGGTAGGCTTCTGCGATGGCCTCGGCCTGCTCGGCGTTAATTCCGCTGGCTTCCAGTTTCTTGACGAATTTAAGAGTGTCGAATGTAACCGTGCTCATGGCAACCCTTCCTTATTTGTGCATAGTGTATCAGCAATGCCTCTAAAGCAAAACGTAACTTGTAGCAATGCTACCTTCAATCACGACATAGACAAGCAATCACTCCCCCTCACAAAAAATATATTTTCCGATAATTTCGCTTTCTCGATAGCCGTTGCGCAAGCTCGGTAGACAGATATTTGTCACGTTGTGAAAATCCAAGGTAATCAGCCGCCTCATTTTTTAGGGGGTGTTTTGGCCTGCACATTTACCATAGGAATTCGCAATGAACCGCATTTATCGCCTGATCTGGAGCCGTACCAAAAAAGCCATTATTGTCGTTTCCGAGAATGCCAAAGCACAAGGCAAATCGAACGGTAAAACCAGTACCGCGACAGTCGGTGCGCTGGTGGTCGGCGGCTTGCTTGGCTTCGGCGCAAATGCTGCCAGTGCTTCGCCCCCTGCGGCGAATGTTTTACCCACAGGTTACCAAGTCACCGCCGGTGCAGCTGCGGTGAGCAGTTTAGGCAATACCCTGAATGTGCAGCAATCCAGCCAGCGTGCCGCGATCAACTGGCAGACTTTTTCCATCGGCAGCGATGCCACCGTCAACTTCCTGCAACCCAATACCTCGTCGGTGATTCTCAACCGCGTGGTCGGCACCGAACAATCGGTGATTGCCGGTGCGTTGAATGCCAACGGGCAAGTATTCCTGCTGAATTCCAATGGCGTGCTGTTCACCCAAGGGGCCAGCGTCAATACCGGTGGACTGGTCGCTTCCATCCTGAATCTGTCCGATGCGGATTTCATGGCCGGGCGCAGCACGTTCACCGCCAACGGCAGCCAGTCATCCATCATCAACATGGGCACCATCAAAGTGACCGATGGCGGCTATGTTGCCCTGCTGGGTAATCAGGTTCTGAACGAAGGCGTGATTACCGCCCGTTTGGGAACGGCAGTACTCGCCGCCGGAGATAACATCAGCCTCAACTTTAACGGCAACTCGCTGGTGGGCGTGGTGATCAATCAGGGCACGCTGAATGCGCTGGTCGCCAACAAACAAGCCATTTACGCCGATGGCGGGCAAGTCATCCTCACCGCCAAAGGCGCTGATACCGTTCTTGCCAGCGCCGTGAACAACACCGGTGAAATTCGCGCACAAACCGTAGCGAATCAGGCCGGTAGAATTTACCTGCTGGGCGAAGGCGGCACGGTGAATGTGGAAGGCACGCTGGATGCCAGCGCACCCACTGGGGGAAGCGGCGGCTTCATTGAAACCAGCGGCACGCATGTTGAAATCGCAAATAGCGCAAAAGTCAGCACCGCAGCGGCATCTGGTTTAACCGGTTCCTGGCTGCTCGACCCGGTGGACTTCACCATCGCCGCAAGTAACGGGGACATCACCGGAAATGCATTGAACACCTTATTGCTCAGCAATAGCATCAGAATACAAACATCAACAGGAACCAATACTGCAACCAATTTGTATGCTAACGGTTCAACCGGTACGGGAAACATCAACGTCAACGACACGACCAACCCGGTAACCTGGAGTTCACACACACTTACCTTGAGTGCGTACAGCAACATCAATATCAACGCCCCCATGAATGGTTCAGGCACAGCCAGCCTGGCCTTGCTATATGGGCAAGGTTCCTCTACTGGAGTTATCAATGGCGTCACCGCCACATACAACATCAACGCGCCGGTGAATCTGCCTGCGGGTAATAATTTCAGCACCCAATTGGGGTCTAATGGTGCCAATTTAGTTAATTACACCGTTATCACCAGCACGGGAGCATCAGGTGAGCAATCAACCAGCGGCCACAATACGCTGCAAGGCATGGCTTATAGCGGCAGCTTGAATGGGCATTACGCGTTGGGGGCGAATATCTCAACTGCCACTCCAACTGGTACATGGAACTCTCCAACAGGTTTTGTCCCCATTGGTAATTCGACCACACCATTTACCGGCACTTTCGAGGGACTGGGTCATACCATCAGCAACATTACAACTTCGACCTATTTTCTTGCTGGTAGTTATATTGGTCTGTTTGGCGCAATTGGCGCAAATGGTTTAGTGCAAAACTTCACACTGAGTATTGCAGCAGGAGGATTAGACCATATTGGAGGGCTGGCGGGTTCCAACGCTGGCACAATCAATAATGTCACTGTGACAAGTAGTTTGTCCACTGATACCAATCAGGGCTCGGTATACAACATTGGCGGACTGGTCGGATATAACAGCGGCACAATAAATAATAGCCAGGCATCAAATACGGCGGGATATAGCGGTAATAACGTTGGCGGACTGGTCGGATATAACACCGGCACAATTAACGCCAGTTCAGCCTCGGGCGTTGTTGGGGGGGCCGCTGGAGGCTATCTGGGAGGTCTGGTCGGATATAACACCGGTACGATTAATTCAGGTTCAGCTTCGGTAAATGTAAGCGGCGCGACTGGCGGAAATGCCGGCGGATTGGTCGGATATAACACGGGCACAATCGTCTCCGGTTCTGCATCGGGTAGCGTGAGCGGTGGTGACAACATCGGCGGGTTGGTAGGTGCAAGCACGACTGCTATCACCAACGCCTCAGCTACAGGTAATGTCAGCGGAGGCAACAACGTCGGCGGATTGGTTGGATCGACCACCGCCTCAGTCAGCGGAAGTTCCGCCTCGGGCATTGTCACAGGAGGCGATTATGTCGGTGGACTCGTTGGATTGACCACAAGTTCTGTTGCCAGCAGCCATGCCACAACAGGAAGTGTGAGCGGAGTTGACTATGTTGGCGGATTGGTGGGTTCGGGTGCCACAGCAATCACAAGCAGCTCTGCCTCGGACAACGTGACAGCCTCTGGCGGCACAGGGTACGTGGGAGGATTGATCGGAAACAGTGCAGGTACGATAGACAGTTCTTCCGCCACGGGGAATGTAGCCAGCTCCGGCGGCTACGTTGGCGGGTTGGCGGGTTCAGGCACTACCTCAATCTCCAACAGTTCCGCTACGGGTAATGTCACCGGAGGCGATTATGTTGGTGGGCTGGTCGGGAATAACTCAGGATCAATAAGTTCCAGTCATGCCACCGGCAGTGTGGGCGGTGCCGGTAGCTACGTGGGTGGTTTGGCGGGTAGCAACATCGGCGGAACAATTAGTTCCAGCTTCACTACGGGCACAGGCACGGTGAGTGGCGTTGTCGACGTCGGCGGACTGGTGGGCAATAACACAGGGTCTATTCTATCGGGTACCGCTACTGGCACGGTGAGCGGACACAATAGCACGGGTGGACTGGTCGGAAATAATTCCGGCAGCATCAGCGCGGGTTCCTCTTCAGGCAGTGTAAGTGCGAGCGGTGCTTACGGCTTCGACACCGGCGGATTGGTTGGCACTAACAGCGGTACGATCAATAGCTCCAGTTTTGCCACGGGCAATGTTACGAGTACGAACAGTAATGTGGGCGGGCTTGTAGGAAATAATACCGGCACAATCACCCCTGCTTACGCAACTGGCAGTGTGAGCGGCAGTAACTATGTTGGAGGATTGATTGGGTACAATCATAGTGCTATCACGATTGATAGCAGTCATCACACGGGTAATGTGACTGGCACTGGATTCAATGTTGGTGGGTTAATGGGGAAAAGTACCAGTGCAGTTACTAATAGCTATGCCACAGGCAATGTAACCAGCTCAGGCAGCTTCGTGGGCGGGTTGATTGGTTATACTACCAATACTATTACTTCTGGCACAGCATCCGGGAGTGTGGGTGGTAACAATGACGTTGGAGGTCTGGTTGGCTATAACAGTAGCTCAATTACCAGTAGTTCAGCCTCCGGAAATGTGAGCGGTACTGGTAACAACATTGGCGGGTTAGTAGGATACAATATTGGCGGCACGATTAGCACCAGCTTTACTTCAGGTTCCGGCTTGGTGAGTGGCGTAAATAACATTGGAGGGTTGGTCGGGTATAACACAGGCACAATCAACCCTTCAAACGCAACCGGCAATGTAAGCGGCAGCAGCTATGTTGGCGGGTTGGTGGGGTACAACAACAGTGCAATTTTAATCGATAATTGCCACGCAACAGGCAATGCCACCGGTACCGGCAACTATATCGGTGGGCTGATAGGAAAAAGTGTCAGTGATGTCAACAATAGTTCTGCCACAGGGAATGTAACCAACTCTGGCAACTACGTTGGCGGACTGATAGGACTAACTTACGCCAGTGTCAACAGTAGTTCTGCCACAGGAAATGTAACCAACTCTGGCAAATACGTTGGCGGACTGGTTGGTTATACCTATGGCACGAATACTTCGGGTACTGCCTCAGGTAGTGTCGGAGGAGCCAGCGCCATCTATGTTGGCGGATTGGTCGGCTATAACACAAGCAACATTACTGCCAGCACAGCTTCTGGTAGTGTGAGTGGTTCCAGTTATGCAGGTGGTCTGGTAGGAAAAAATACGGGCACGATCAGCAACGCCTATTCTACAGGCAATGTAACTGCAACCTCCGAGGTAGGTGGCTTGGTGGGTTACAACACCGGCATACTTTCCAACGCCTTTTACAACATAAACCAGGTCAGTATTAATGGCTCGAACCAGGTAACTGCGGGTGGGATTTACAACGCTCAATACAATGATTGGTTCAACCATAGCGAAACCCTCACTATCAGCAATTATTCAGCGACGTTACCGGCAGGAAACGGTGGCTACTACAACGTGAGCAGCCAGCAGGGGCTGAATGACATGCTGGGGTTCTCGGAAAGCAATGCCGCGAATAATTTCAGATTGACCGCAAGTTTCAGTTTGACAGCGGGATATTACATCCCCTATTTTGCAGGCAGTTTTGATGGCGGGAACAATACGCTTTCCAATCTAACCCTCACTCTTCCCAACAGCATGACCGGGATGTTCGGATTTTTGCCCAACTCATCAACTACGATTACTAATCTGGGTGTTGTCAATGCGAGTCTGACGAGCGGGATGAATTATGTTGGTGGCTTGGTGGGGTACAACTACGGAGGGGGAGCAATCACTAACAGCTATGTATCTTCAGTTAATATCTCTACCGGAAGCATGACCGGTTATACATACGGTAACGTTGGCGGTTTGATAGGGTACAACCATGGTGGCTCAATCAGTAATTGCTATGTCACAGGGAATGTATCCACGGGAAGTGTAGCTACAGGTAGCTACGTCGGAGGTTTGGTGGGTAACAACCCCAGCGGTAATATTAGCAACAGCTATGCTTCGGTCAATGTGACCACCGGCAACAATGGAAGTGGCTGGTATAACCTCGTTGGAGGCTTAGTGGGATACAACGGTGGCACGATCAGCAACAGCTTTGCCACGGGCAATGTGAACGCTGCGGGTAATATCGTATATGGTAACAGCTACGTCGGCGGTCTGGTGGGAGCCGCCGGTGGATCAATCAGCAACAGCTATGCCATGGGCAATGTGAGCAACACGGGCAGTGTGAGCGGTAGTAGCTACGTTGGTGGACTAATCGGGAATAACTGGGGAGTTACAGTCAGCAATAGTTACGCAAAGGGCACGGTAAGCGCCACGGGCACTGTGAGCGGAACCAAGTACCTTGGCGGACTATCTGGTAATGGCGGGACATTTAGCAACAGTTTTTATGACAATCAAACCACCGGTCAGACACAAGGAATTAGCGGTACGCAAGATGTGGTCGGGTCAGCTTGGGGAATGGCAACCGTAGCCATGCAAACGCAAGCTAACTTCACCTCGGCAACAACACCTAATGGAGCGACCAATCCGGGAAACACTCCGGCATGGGATTTTATAACCCCTGTTTGGAAGATATTCCCAAATGCGAATAATGGCTATCCCTGCCTTGCCTGGTCAGCTTCGTGCGTAAACAGTACGCCAATCTACCTCGACCTGATTAGCGGCAGCAGTGTTTATGGCAGCACGCCAGTATTCACTTACGCCTACGATACATCACCCACTTACGGTTCCGGTACGGTGATAGCAAATGCAACTGTCGCTCCGGTCGGAACGGTGGGATGGACCGGTGCGCCAACATTAACCTCTAGTGTGAACACCTATTCCGTAACCCCCAACATCAGCGGCATTACATCGGTGAACAGTGCCTATACACTTTCAGCCGGGAATGCGGCAAATTGGTCTATAACGGCACGACCCGTAACATTGAGTGGGGCCAAAACATATAATGGTTTGAATTCTATTGCAGGCTCGCTGCTGTCTTTGACCAATACGGTTAACGGTGACAGCGTAACGGTTGGTGGCTCCGGCACGCTAGCCAGCGCAAATGCAGGTAGCCAAAGTATTTCCAGCCTGTCAGGATTGACGCTGAGCAACGCTAACTATACTGTTGTCGGCGGGTCTGGAACGGTTTCTGTTGGGCAAGCCCCTCTGACGGTCACGGCCAGCAACGCCAGCAAGACCTACGGTCAAACCCCGACGCTGACAGCCTTTACCAGTAGCGGCTTGGTAAATAGCCAAACCATCGGCAGCGTTACAGAAACGAGTGCGGGCACGGCTGCGACTGCGGGCGTTTCCAACAGCCCGTACGCCATTACACCAAGTGCAGCGACAGGCGGAACTTTCAGTGCCAGCAACTATAGCATCACCTATGTCAATGGCAGCTTGACGGTGAATCCGCTTCCAGTGAGCATTGCCACTGTCAATGGCGCGACCCGAGTATATGACGGTACGACGAATGCGGCGACCAACCTGCTGACCGTTTCCAATGCGATAAACGGAGATACGGTTACGCTGAGCGGCAACGGGGTACTTGCGGGTAGCAACGCAGGTGCCGAAGCATTTAGCAGCCTGACGGGTCTCAGCCTAAACAACGCTAATTACACGCTGACCGGTGGCTCAACCAGCGGCAGTGTGTTGGTAAGTCAAGCCCCTCTAACAATAACAGCCAGCAACGCCAGCAAGACCTACGGTCAAACCCCGACGCTAACCGCCTTTACCAGTAGCGGCTTGGTAAATAGCCAAACCATCGGCAGCGTTACAGAAACGAGTGCGGGCACGGCTGTGACGGCGGGCGTTTCCAACAGCCCGTACGCCATTACACCAAGTGCAGCGACAGGCGGAACTTTCAGTGCCAGCAACTATAGCATCACCTATGTCAATGGCAGCTTGACGGTGAATCCGCTTCCAGTGAGCATTGCCACTGTCAATGGCGCGACCCGAGTATATGACGGTACGACGAATGCGGCGACCAACCTGCTGACCGTTTCCAATGCGATAAACGGAGATACAGTTACATTGAGCGGGAATGGGACGCTTACAGGTAGAAGTGCAGGCACCGAGGCGCTTGGCAGTCTAGCGGGGTTGAGTCTGAACAATCCCAACTACACGCTGACTGGCGGCGCGCTTAGCGGCAGTGTGTTGGTAACGCAGCTTCCTGTGAACGTCGCTACGGTCAGTGGGGCAACCGAAGTCTATAACGGCTCTACCAACGCACCGGCCAACCTGCTAACCATCACCAATATATTAACGGGTGATTCGGTGGCGCTATCCGGTAATGCGACTCTTGCTGGCCCGGGCCCGGGCAACGAGGCTGTCAGCCTCGCCGGACTAAGTCTGAACAACCCCAACTACACGCTGACCGGTGGCACGGCCAGCGGAACTGTTGACGTTACGGCGGCAAGTAATCCGACGGCCATATCGAACGTGATAACGAATGCAACGGTGGTGCAAACTGCCAGCAATGCGCCGACACAGACTGCCACGCCGGTCGCGGTCATAACCCAAACTCCGCAGAATACCTCCGGCGGACAGGTGAGCAGTTTTGTGAATGTGGTGACCCCATTGCCGCAACTTAGCGCCGTCTTTGGGGGTAGTACGCAGTTGGCAATTATTTCTGCGCCCAGCGCAAACGAGCCGACACAAGTTGTAAGCCTCTCACAGGCACGCGGCATGTTGCAGCCGGTGAACAACGCAACGGTGAGCAATCCGGGTGACGTGTCGGCTGGGGCGCAAGGAGGCAGCGACATGGTCGCTGATGTTCGCGTGCCGGTAAGCCGCAATTCCTTGGCCGAGATTGTGAATGGCGGGGTGAAATTGCCAACGGGGGTTGAGCAGGAATTGTTTGTGGTTAAGGCGCAGTAAACCTTCAAATCCCCCTAGCTCCCTTTTGCAAAGTGGGGAATACACCCACTTTGCAAAAGGGGGAGGAGCGAAGCGGAAGGGGAGAGCTTGCGAGGGGGCGCGCTTTTGTTGGATTCCAACCTGAAAAACTATTTGATTGAATTAAAAATGTCTAAAATGAACACAATGAATCTCGCTCTTTCCAAACTCACCGTCGCTGTCTCTCTCGTTTTTGCTTCAACTGCCTTCGCGCAAACCGTCCCCAATATTGGGGATGCGCTGCGTCAGGCACAACCGCCCGCCATTCCCGCCCAACCGGTTCCGGCCTTGCCTCAAGTGGGTGGCACGCAGCAAATCGAAGCCCCGATGACAGCGTTGCCAAACGGCCCCAAGGTTGAAGTAAATCAGCTTGAAGTCGTCGGCAACCGCGTCATCGACACGGCAACGTTAAGCGCGCTGGTCGCCGACGGCGTAGGCAAAACGCTGACCTTGACCGAACTGGAAAACCTCGCCCAGCGCATCACCAAGCATTACCGCGCCCACGGCTACTTCGTCGCCCGTGCCTATATCCCAGCACAAGAGGTGACCAGTGGCACAATCAAAATACGTGTGGTGGAGGGGAACTACGGCAGGTTTCATCTCAAGAACCTGTCTCTGGTTAACAATAATATCGTGCAAGGCATGCTCGACGATGTGAAGCATTACGACATCGTATCGCTGGATACGCTTGAGCGTGCCATGCTGATTATCAACGACACGCCCGGAGTGCAGGTAACCCGTGCCGACGTGATGCCCGGAGAGAAAGTCGGCACCTCAGACTTTGCCGTGGATACCGTGGCGACGCCGCGTTATGCCGGGTACATCATGCTCGACAACTACGGCTCGATCTACACCGGGCGCGACCGCGTGAGTTTTAATGTGGATGACAATTCCATCACCGGACACGGTGATCGTCTCTCAGTCAGCGGCTTGGGAACCAACGGCGGCGGACTGACCAATGGGCGGGTGGGTTACTCGCTGCCGCTGGCCGCCAACGGCTTGCGGGGAGAGTTGGCTTATAGCCAGACCCAATACCAATTGGGTGATACCTATGCCCCGCTCGATGCCACCGGCACCGCCAAGGGCCTGGATGCCACGTTGACCTACCCGATACGCCGGATACGCGCACAAACCATCGAAGCCAGCCTGAATGTAGCCCACAAGGATTTGGAGGACAAAGTACAATCCACCAACACGATCACCCCAAAAACATCGACCTCGGCCACCGCAGGATTGTCGCTTAGGGATGAGCGAGCGGTGTTTGGCTTTGACGGGTTGACGCGGGCGAGTGCGAACGTGACCTTTGGGCAACTGAACATTAACGACGCCACGTCGCTGGCTAACGATGCAAAGGGGGCGCAAACCCAAGGGAGTTACAGCAAGCTGGTTGCCGACCTGAGCCGTGTCAGCCTGTTGCCGAAAAGCTTCACGCTGACAACTGCGCTGAAATTGCAGCAAACTCTCAACAACAAAAATCTGGACGGCAGCGAGCGTATGGCGGTTTCCGGTTCGGGTGCGGTGATGGCTTATCCTTCCGGCGAGTTGATCGGCAGCGATGCGACTTTTGTCCGTGCTGAACTTTCTCGACCTTTGCCAATGGTGGGAAAGTTGCAAAGCAATTGGCTGGTATTTGCTGATTGGGGCAATGCTAAAGCGGCTAATCCGCTACCAACCGACATAAGTCGAGATATCAGCGATGCGGGGTTGGGATGGACAGCCAATTACGGCGGAGCCATGATCCATGCTTATCTGGCACATCGTTTGAGTTCGCAAGCGGTGAGCGAGCCATTCGCTACCAACAAGCTGCTGGTGCAGGCGGGGTGGGTGTTTTAATTCCATCGGTGAGCAGCAAGGCAAACTGAATTTGCTCTCTGGTCGGAATAGCAACTCGTTATTTTGGATGTCCGACAAGAGACAGTCACCAAAGGCAGAAGATGGCCGTCAGGAGTCCGATGCGCTATCTACAGACCAAAGGCTGTTGCACCTTCAATTGCAGCCATTCAATTTGTAATCTTACATCAGTGCGCGATAAAGTTTTCAGGCTTTGCGAGTTGCTTCGCTTCGACCGCAGAGCATTGCCTTGCGCCTAAATCATAGTAATGCGCTTGCACCCAAGCATCTCTCTCCTGCATCGACTTAAAAACATGAACCTTGAGCTCGGTGCCGGTTTGAAATTGCTTCGCGTAGTAATTTTTCATACGCTATTCTACTCAAATGGAGCTTCACGGTGACAAAATTTGAATCCGCTACCAGCTTTATTGGATTAACTGACTGATGATCGTTCAGTATCTCCTGCTTATCAGATAAAAATCCCCTGATGCGTTGGAATGACAATAGGATTGTCGCTCATTTGGAAAATGAATAGTCCGACGAAAAAATTCATGACCGTTATGAAGACACTTGCAAAGAATGCAGTCTAGAACCCAGAAACTTTGAATCCAGACACCAATGAAGACGCCAAGAGCATCATTAACGCATTGATCACAAGCAGGAAGAATCCGAAGGTGAAAATCGTTAATGGTAAGGTCAACATGATTACGACTGGCCTGATGATCGAATTAGCTAATTCCTGCATTAATACTGATATAAACAGCGACTGTTTGTTGGAAAACGAGATGCCGTGAAATATGAAACTGGCAACCCATAGCGATATCGCCGTAATTCCCCAATGAATTAAAAATTTGATCATTTCTTCGCAATGTAGCTGTATGTAATTTTTGATTTTGGAGCGTAACCAAGTGCCCCTCATTATGTATGATGCTACATAGAACGTCTACATGACCTCCATTTTGGAGAAACACATATCATTTAGTTTGTCAATAGTGATTTTCGACTAAACACGCAGTTTTCAAACGAATAACCGATTCAAAGCCGTTTATTCGTTAGGCAATTTTCCTTGTTAGGGGGGTACGATATTCTCTATTAAATAACACGTTGCAAAGCATATTGAGACTGAACACAGAACATCTGAGAGAAATTACTTGCCTGAAGCGCGCCAGCGATCAGGTTAAGTGGTTTCAGCGAAATTTTGGTATCGATGTACCTCACGACAAGTTCGGACCGATCATGACAGAAGAAGCTTTTCAAAAGTTACTTGAAAAAAGACTAGGAATTGGAGCATTATCTGCAACACCTGCGACTGCCTCGGACAAACCCAGACCAACAGTAACTAAACCGGCATTTTTAAAATAATCATGGCACACAAAAAAACTCGCAACCGAAAATCTTCTGGAACGTTAACTGGAACGCGAATATACATCCTATATGGTTATTACAAATATCGCTCGTCTGTACCAATGATTAACCCACAAACCGGAAAATTGACTACGTTACATACGCTGTGTCCAGTAAGTGACGGTGAATTCAAAGCACGAGAATTGCTTCAAGTTTTACTTGGCTCTGCACATCAACCCAAAGGTGACGGCGATTTTTGTGCATGGATCGATAAATGGCGCATGCTAATGTTAAAGAAACATGACAAGAAAAGACCAAGAGATCCGGCACGAATTCCGACATTTGAAAAGGGGAGGAAAAACCTCACTTCAGCAATCAACGTCATCGAAGAAGGATTTAAGAAATTCGATGTTTCGCAGGTAAAAAGTTATGACGTTGCTCAATTTCTTGATTTTTGGCAAGGGCAACGTGCAGCACAGGTTTACAAATCCTACTTATCAAAGTTTTTTTCCTGGTGCATTTCCAGACATGCACTTATGGATATCAACCCTGCCGAACATATTGAGCTTGATTCCGTAGATAAGCGTGAAGTTTACATGACGGACGATCAGTTTCTTGATATCTATGACGCCCTTTTAATTGGTTTTGATGGAAAACCTACCCGAACAGGTGAGATGGTACAGTGTTACATGGATTTGCTTTACCTCTTGTACCAGCGAGGAACAGAAATTCGGTTAATGCGTTGGGACAAAATCAAGCCACAAGGAATTTTATTCAAGCCAACCAAGACAGAAAACACAACAGGCAAAGAAGTGATTGTACAAGTTGGTGAGGATGTGCGTGCAGTTTTGGATCGGATAAAGTCGATTTCGAATGGATGTAGCACGTTCATTATCCATACTGAACAAGGCACCCCGTACACGGCTAGTGGGATTCGAACTCTGTTTAATCGCGCTGCAGAAAGAGCAGGTATTTCCGGCGTAACGCTTAAAGATATACGATCCAAAGCTGCTTCCGATGCCAAGAAGAGTGGCTATACAGAAGAACAGATACAAGTTGCTCTGGTTCATGCCGAAATAGGCACAACTCAGGACTATATTCGTGACCAACCTGCTCCGGTTAGTGACGTTATTATGAAGCTACCCAAGAGGGAAAAACAAATTAGATTCACGAAACCGTGAATCTAATTGTTGACAATAACGAATGGTTACAGCCTAAGTCATTGATTAACCTGGTCGGGGTGGAGAGATTCGAACTCCCGACATCCTGCTCCCAAAGCAGGCGCGCTACCAGGCTACGCTACACCCCGAGAGCGCGCCATTATACAGAGTAACAGGGAAAAATCAATTCTTAATCACGTGATTTTTTTGTAATCTGCGGCATCGCCAAAATTAAATAATAAGCCATCGACCACAACGTCAATAAAGCAGCAATGTAAATGAAAAATGATCCAATCTGGCTGGTAGAAAAACCGAAGAGTGTCTCCTGATACAACAGCAGAAGAATAGCAATCATCTGAAATGTTGTTTTAACCTTACCCAGCATGGATACTGCAATATTTTTCCCAGCTCCCAGCTGTGCCATCCATTCACGCAAGGCTGAGATTGCAATTTCACGACCAATAATGATAAACGCAATGATTGCATCAACTTGCCCCAAGCTGACTAACAACACCAGTGCAGCAGCAACCATCAATTTATCGGCAACCGGATCAAGAAAAGCACCAAACGCGGAACTTTGGTTCAATCTACGCGCCAGGTAGCCATCAAGCCAATCGGTAATGGCAGCAAATGCAAACAAGAGCGTGCTGAACAGATGTTTATTATGCAAACTGATCGTGTTGTCCGATAAATAATACAATGCAAGAAAAACCGGGATCATTACGATCCTGAACCAAGTCAGCAAGTTTGGAATGTTAATTGGCATGAATCCAGACCGGAGCTCTCAATGCAATTGTTGATATATTTTTTGCAACAACAAATTTCAATTTAATGGAGTTGCTGGTAAATCTTTTCCGCCAAAGCCAGGCTAATACCTTCCACCTGAGCTAACTCTTCGACACTGGCCTGCCTCACCCCAGGCAAACCACCAAAGCGCGCCAACAAATTACGCCTGCGCCTCTCCCCTACCCCACTTATTTGTTCGAGCATAGACTCCGTGCGGGTCTTGCCACGCTTTGCACGGTGACCACTAATCGCGAAGCGGTGCGCTTCGTCTCTCACTTGTTGAATCAAATGCAGTGCGGGACTATCCGGTGCTAATTGTAGCGGCTTTTCATGGTGCGGAAGTAACAATTGTTCCATCCCGGCTTTGCGCTCAACTCCTTTTGCAACCCCCATCAACTTCAGTTCAGTCAAACCCAACTCTGACATCACCTCGCAGGCCACCCTTAACTGCCCGGCGCCCCCATCTATCAGGATTAAGTCAGGTCTCTTACCCTCACCTGAGGTTAACTTCTGGTAGCGGCGCATCATGGCCTGGCGCATTGCTGCATAGTCGTCTCCCGCAGTGATCCCGCTAATGTTATAGCGACGATATTCGGCATTACGCATGGCGAGATTGTCGTACACTACACAGGAAGCGACCGTGGCTTCCCCCATAGTGTGACTGATATCAAAACATTCAATGCGCGCAAGATTCGGCATCGACAATACATCTCTCAGCACCTCTAACCGGACTGACTGTCCGGCTTTCAGCCCTGCCTGCTGACGCAAAGCCAGCAGAGCATTGTTGAGTGCCATGTCCACCCATTGTTTGCGCTCACCGGAAACCGAATGGCGAATCTGCACTTTGTGTCCGGCCTGTTCGCCGAGGAGTTCTTCCAATGCTTCAGGTACTATTTCCATACAGGTAATAATCAGCGGCGGCACTCGGCCGCTCAAATAATGCTGCGCCAGAAAAGCCTCCAGAATTTCGGCAGGCAATTGCCCTTCTGCGTTCTGCGGGAAAAAACTCTTGTCACCCAAGTGCCTTCCTCCCCGCACCATCGCCAGATTCACGCACGAGACATTGTCCAAATTGGCTATAGCGACAATGTCCGCATCGGTGGCACGACCACTTTCCATAAATTGTTTCTGCTGTACGGTATGCAGCGCCCGTAACTGGTCGCGCAATGCAGCCGCCTTTTCATATTGCTGCAATTCTGCGGCGTTCTCCATCGCCTCACGTAATAGTCCCTCAACCTCGCCCTGCTTGCCATGCAACAATAATCCCGCATTACGAATGGTTGCCGCATAATCTTCCATGGTAACCAATCCGACGCACGGTGCATTGCACCGATGAATTTGATGTAACAAGCAAGGCCGCGTTCTGTTATTGAATACGCTGTCTTCGCAGGTGCGTATACGAAATACCTTTTGCAGCAGATTGATACTTTCTTTGGCGGCATGCGAATTCGGATAAGGTCCAAAGAATTGATGCTGCTTGCCGGTAGCGCCACGGTAGTAGGTCAGGCGGGGAAATTGATGCCCGGTCAGCACGATGTAGGGATATGACTTGTCGTCCCTGAATAGAATGTTATAGCGAGGCTTAAGTGATTTAATTAAATTATTTTCCAGCAGCAACGCTTCTGCTTCAGAGCGCGTTACCGTTACCTCGATACGCGCAATGTGCGACACCATTAATCGTATGCGTGGGGAGGTATTGGTTTTCTGAAAATAGGAAGATACACGCTTTTTCAGTTGTCCTGCCTTACCAACATAGAGTACCTGCCCTTGCGCATCAAACATCCGGTAAACACCGGGTGACAATGGCAGGCTGGCAAGAAATTGCTTTGGATCAAATTCGGTTTTCTGGGTCACAGAAAGGCTGTTCACTTAAATTATAGTTTCGTTCTCGCTGAGTTTGCCCAAGTAGTTGGAAACTGAGCTGAAAACTGCATGAAACATAGTCTCATTCAATCGCTTGGTCTGCGTATTGTAGCGACTGCAGTGATAACTGTCATACATCATCATGCCATTAGGCAGTCGATGTTCTGCTCCATGACCAAAACTATAATCCTTTGCCTTTAATCCAAGTGCCCGCAACACGGCCAAATGTGCAACGGTGCCCAAAGCAAGTACTGCTGCATTTTTGGGTAAAGATGCAATTTCATTGGCAAGATAAACATTGCACTGTTTGACCTCGGAGGGTTCAGGCTTGTTCTGCGGGGGCAAACAACGCACGGCATTCGTGATGCGGCAATCATGCAACTCCAATTCGGCATTAGCCCGACCTGCAGCATCCAGCGGTTCGGCACTATTCGAAAAACCAAAGGAGTGTAATGTTGAATACAGTAGACTACCGGCAAAATCACCGGTAAATGGACGCCCCGTTCGGTTCGCACCGTGCATCCCCGGCGCAAGTCCCACGATCAGAAAGCGGGCATCCGCATCACCAAAAGAAGGAACCGGCTTGGCATGGTAGTCTGGGTGAGCTTGGCGCACTTCGCATAAAAATGTCGAGAGTCGGGGACACAGAATACAACTGGTCGAAAAGTTCATCTCAGGAGAAATCTAAAACAATACACACGATTAGACTTTCCCTTTGGGGCCGGACTTAAAAACCTGAACAAGCTTTGTCCGCCATTCAAGCATCTTTTTATCCTTTAGCTCCATAGGTCCGTGGGTGTGCGTTTTTAAATAATCGCCGTAGACCAGGCCAATCAACTTCCCATCGCTTGTCAATGGAAGCATGACGAACGATTTGGCACCGACCACTTCGTTATACCAGCTCGGAATCAGGCTGGCGTAAGTTGGCGCGTTGACATCAGGAATAAACGCATCAGTCTTGCGCTCCAGAATCACTTGAAAAATATCCTTTTTTAATCCGCCGCTACGGAATTTGGTAGTGAGATGTGCGGCATTTCTACCGACGCCTGCAATCGCAATCAGCCCTGAACCTGAGGGTAGACAAATCAAGGTGCAATTAAAGTTGCAATGATTATGTATCAAGCGCAAAACGTGCTTGATTTGCTCGATAGGCGTTTGCTCGCCCTCTTCTCTTTCCTGAACCAAAGAATCACGTTCCGAAAGCATATCCGTAGAACGATCGGATGCCTTACGTAAAAGAATCCGTGCATCTTCCACGTTGGTTGGGAAGCTCATTTCCGCTAAAATTCCAGCCGTTTCGAGCAGACATTTTTCGATCAAGCCAAAAACATCTTTTTCGTTCAGTTTTAAAACTCTCTGAAACGAGTTAATGCAATTGACCACCTCAATCTTCTCCCTGCTCTCAGGAAGCCGGAACAAAACCTCGGTTACACGTCGACAGAACAATGAACATAACTGATGCCATGCCATGGCATTGGCAACCGTCTGGGGAAGCAATCCCTGAGACTCCGGAGCCAGGCTATTCTTTAAGGTATCTGGCAGTCCCCAATGTTGGGCAATGGCAGCACCGATTTCCTCAAAACTGACGCCAAGTGCTTCCAGAATTGCTTCATTTTCCGTCAGGTTTTTTTCAATCCGGAGATGACGACTGCGTTCAATATCTTCGTAAAGATAAAAAATAGACATCATGCGCCCAAGGTTTTGCATGAGCCCGCAAATTTGTGCTTCCTGTACGCTGTAGTCTGCTCCAAATTTTCGTGTGATTGCCGCTGCCAGACTGCCGGAAAAAAATCCGGCAACGATTTCTGCGTGAAGCTGGGCCGATTGTGGCTTGTTGGATAATGAATTAAGTAAAGCCAGTGATAAAGCAACTGACTTCACTGTATTTAAACCCAGAATAGCCAAAACCTGATCAATTGTTGAAACATTGCCCGCACCGCGCGGGTAGCGACTGGAGTTCGCAATATTGAGCAACTTTGAAGTCAGTGCAGGATCACGCAGAATGGCAGAGACAATTTCCTGATTGCCTCCATCATTATCCACCAGGCTACTAATGATTTGAACCGATCCCCCCAAGCTGGCAAATCCGGGGCTTGCGCCCATCTTCTTTAACAGCCTCTCTATAACGATGGGCTGTTGTGTTACCTCAGTATTTTCCATCTATTGCAAAACTGCCTTTTAATTTTATAAAATTTTGTAAAGCTTATTTACCAAACAAACCTACCAACCAAGCCCCCCATATCAGCAGGACCACAACTACCCCGCCTGCAAGATAATACAGCCCAACATGTTTCTTTTCGGCATAGGGATCAATCAATGAGCGATCTGCCCCTTCAGGAAGTTTTGCCACCCCGGTAAGCGAAGTACCGAAGGGAATGTTAATTTTCGCGCGCGCATTTACAGCCCATCCATTTGCATCAAGTATCGGTCCAAGATTGCGCTGGCGCAATTTAAACCAGGCAATCAGCATCGATGGCCCCGATACCAGTAACAACAGGCCAACCAATGCAATCGGCATTTGCCACCATTTAAGCGCAATCAGTCCGGTCAACATTGATGCAACAGCAATGCCTAATGCCCCCACAGCCAATCCGATGGCGGCAAATATCCCCGCAAACTTCGCCACATCAAAAGGTTGCACGGGAGGCTTGCCTGCCCCCAGCTTGGATCCTGATTCAAGAGCAGTCTTGGACATTTTATCCTCTGCTGCCTGAGATTTGGCTGCAGCAAGTTTTTGCATCTGCTCGCCAATCATTTTGCCAACACGCTTGTAAGGTGCCCAGAACGCCTGACGAATACTGATCGGATGTTCAAGAATACGCACTATGGTTGCGTTCCAGTCCTGCCCTTTACGATCATAAAAAACTCCATTGCGCCCAACCATCAGCTGGTCGGAATCTCCCCCGGTGAAAGCCGCCGCAACGAATATTTTTTCCTTTCCCAGATTTCGAGTACATTCACAGTAAACCAGACAAACCCGACTCAAATTGGCGAGGCCGACATGTTTCCCGACATCGTCTACCCGCACGCATAGCTCGCAGCTGCGACCATCCAGATACAGCGTGCCCGCTTGAAATACCGCCTTATCGACACCCGTGTAAAAGTTTCTGAAGGATACAAAATTATTAGCCAGCGTATGTAGGTCGCGGCAATAATGCACAAGCTTGTCCACCGAGGCAATGGCGTTGACCTCAGCTTCCAATTCTTTATCCCGCGCAATTAAATTAGCAATTGCCGATTGGCTTCCACTATCCAGTATGCTACAAATTCGATCAATGCCAAGTTTTTCAACCTGAGTCACGGGTTTTTCTGCCAGCCAATTTTCCAGTGGGGCAAATTTCACAAGTAACGCACTCCATTCCTCTGCCGTTAACGTTTCCTTGTTCCCGTATAAAGGCACAATAATTTGATTATTTAATTCTTTAATCAGAGATATCCATGCCGGGTTAATGCTCTCCTTCAAAGGAAGTGGCTTGCCCGCTGCAATCACAGCCAAAGGAAAGTTTGCCACACTCAAAGCGTCGGCACCCAAATCCTGACCGGCCATTAATTGATAATCTTCCACCGAACGGCTCAATGGCAAAGCAGCTCGCGAATCATATGCTGCCATTCGGCAACGGGTAAAATAATCGTCAACCTTGGCTTTAACAGCTCGGAAAGATTCAGCCGCCTCAAGGGTGTTTTCGCCTAGAAACCAGATACTGCTGTTATCCTCCGAACTCTTCCACCAAGCCATATAGGTTTCAGCCTGACTAAAGAATTGTTCCGTAATTTCGGCTGAAATTCCCGGCTCACCACTTTTGTCAGGCAGTGATCCGCAGCACGCAATAATATCTTCCACGACAGACTTTAGATCAGTCTCTTCCACTGCCTGAGGCGGAATAATTCCGTCGCCATTGAAACGCATTGCGGCAACCAGTTTTTCTGTATCCGCAGTATCCTGTGTAGAAACGACCTCCGCATCCGCTTTGCCCAAACTTTGCAGAATGTGCCTGGCCGCCAAGAGAATATTTTTCCCTTCCTCGGAAGTATCGTTGATGGCTGACAAAGGTAAGATGCTTTCCCCCTGTACCAGAAAATCTGCATCCTTAAGCAAAGCGCCAGCCCATTTTACAGCGTCAATTATTTCCGAAGCGCGGATATTTCCATCGTGGTCGCTATCAATTAATTCCAGAGTTTTCGAATCAAACTCAATACCGCGCGTTGGACAACTCAAAGCCACCCACAATTTTTGATCCAATTGTTCGAGCGCTAATAAATCTGCACCTTGATCAATGCAGACTTGATCAAAGCCACCGGCCCGAAAAAATCTCCATTCATGTTTGCGGGCCACGTCATTCGAAGCTAGGGTTGGTATTGTTGTCATGGATGACTCACTTGAAATATTAACGTTCGGTTATTGTAACGTGAAACTTTAAGCCAACGAAATGACTGTATCGCTATGCCAGGCAATATGAATTTTCCGACGGACAGCAAGGCACGAATTCCAAATATGACAAGCATTAAAATATCAACGGGAAAAAATACCCATGCGACAATCAGAGAAAATGAATGCAAATTCAGCGCGGAAAGAAATTAGAAAGAAATCTAACTTGAGCATCCCGCGCCCCGGTTTCGGCTTATAACTAAATTACTGAAAATATCTTAATTAACAACGCTACCAGTTACTGCGTTTCGCGCTCGGCAGCTTGTACCGTATTTGCAACCAGCATAGTAATGGTCATTGGGCCGACGCCTCCGGGAACAGGAGTAATCCACCCAGCGACTTCTTTGGCACTTTCGAAATCCACATCGCCACACAGCTTGCCATCCGGCATACGGTTAATTCCCACATCAATCACAGCTGCCCCCGGCTTAATCATATCGCCGGTAATCATTTTTGCCTTACCGGTGGCCACGACCAAAATGTCGGCATCACGTGTGAATTTGGCGAGATCAACGGTCTTGGAGGTACAGATGGTTACAGTAGCATTTTTTTGCAGCAACATCAGCGCCATCGGTTTTCCTACAATATTGCTGCGACCAACTATCACTGCATGTTTGCCTTCGATGCTCACGCCGCATTTTTCCAGCAACTTCATCGCGCCATAAGGCGTACAGGGCGGCAACAGCGTGTTGCCTATCACCAGCGCCCCCACATTCATGGGATGAAACCCATCCACATCTTTATCAGGACTGATCGCTTTCAACACTTTGTCACTGTCAATATGTTTGGGGACCGGTAGCTGCACAAGAATGCCATGAATTTTCGGATCAATATTCAGCAGGGCAATTTTGTCCAGCAAAGTTGCCTCGCTGGTATCTGCCGACAAAACAATATGCTCGGAATGCAGTCCCAGTTCTGCGCAAGCCTTCACTTTATTCGCGACATATACTTTTGAGGCGGGGTCTTCACCCACAATGATGACCGCCAAACCGGGCGTGACACCACGGGCTTTTAAAGAATCGGCACGGACTTTCCATTCGGCGCGAACTTCTTGTGCGATGGTCTTGCCATCAATAAGACGGGCTGTCATATTAATTCCCTGTAACTTAAATTAGAACTGGGGTTTTTCCGGAGCATTCATATAGTTCTCAACTCCAGACATGATTTCAGCACGGGCTTCGTCGATGCCATACCAGCCATCGATTTTTACCCATTTATTGGGCTCGAGGTCTTTGTAATGGGCGAAAAAATGAGAAATCTGTTTGAGCGTAATTTCAGGCAATTCAGTGTGACTTTTTAAGCCGCGATATAAGGTTGAAAGCTTATCCACTGGCACAGCCAACACTTTGGCGTCCATACCGGCCTCATCTTCCATTCTTAACACTGCAAGAGGACGGCAGCGAACAACCACTCCGGTATTCAAAGCTACGGGAGTAATAACAAGCACATCCACAGGATCACCGTCATCTGACAAAGTATGGGGAATATATCCATAATTACAAGGATAGTGCATCGCAGTATTCATGAAACGGTCAACAAAAATCGCCCCTGACTCTTTGTCCACTTCATATTTCACTGGTTCTCCATGCATGGGAATCTCAATGATGACGTTAAAATCGTCGGGCAGGTTTTTTCCGGAGGGAACGT
>Ga0364880_10234_pt1 | contig 28736 bp, 19 predicted proteins | sample ExccelJu500001D3_5_FD_206927 | JGI IMG/M metagenome (GOLD analysis project Ga0364880, IMG submission 206927) | Enriched cells from Trout Bog Lake Hypolimnion, Wisconsin, USA - BchlTB.July30.5000.01.D3 | ecosystem: Environmental > Aquatic > Freshwater > Lake > Hypolimnion/Profundal zone | place... | reverse complement strand
TTCTTTCCGGAAGAAGCGAAACCTGGCTGGCAGTTGGTGCAGCCATCTTTGCTGCCAATATTGGCTCAGAACACCTCGTTGGATTAGCCGGTGCGGGTGCCGAAAGCGGACTGGCCATGGCCCACTGGGAAATGCAGGGCTGGATGATCCTGGTCCTGGGCTGGGTATTCGTACCCTTCTATGCCCATAGTAAAGTGTTTACTATGCCTGAGTTTCTACTGAAAAGGTATAATAAGAATACCAGCAGCTTTTTATCCATCATCACACTCATCAGTTATGTACTCACCAAAGTATCCGTTACAGCCTATACCGGTGGTATCTTTCTCAAAACGGTGTTGGGTATTGAAAGTATTGCTGGCATAGACTTTTTCTGGATTGCAGCTATCGGGCTGGTACTGCTTACCGGATTGTTTACCGTATTGGGCGGAATGAAAGGCATTATGATGATTTCAGTTATCCAAACGCCTGTGCTTTTGATTGGTTCCCTCACTATTCTGGTGCTGGGTTTATTGAAACTCGGCGGTCATGGCTTATTAAGCGGCTGGACTGAAGTAGTAAAATATACTGGAGATAATATGCATCTCATCCATTCCAGCGGCGACCCGCTATACAGTAAGTTTCCTGGTGTGGGTGTCATCTTTGGTGCAGCCATCATTGGTTTCTGGTATTGGTGTACCGATCAGCATATCGTTCAAAGGGCACTGGCTGCCAAAGACCTGAATAATGCCAGGAAGGGTACCATCCTGGCCGGGTATCTTAAGATCTTACCAGTGATCATGTTCCTGATTCCGGGAATGGTAGCTGCAGCAATGAAAACAAAGGGAATGGTTCTTTTTGGAACCAATGACCAGGCCTATGGCAGCTTGGTATCCACCTTATTGCCTGCTGGGATCAAAGGCGTTGTGATCGTAGGTTTTATAGCAGCCCTGATGACTTCATTGGCAGCCCATTTTAATTCATCTGCTACCTTATTTACCATCGATTTTTATAAAGCACACCGACCATTGGCTCCTGAATCCAGACTGGTTTGGGTGGGCAGAATGGCCACAATAGCTGTAGTAGTACTGGGCCTTATCTGGATTCCCATCATGCGCGGATTGGGAAGTGTTTTATACGAATACCTGCAAAATGTCCAGTCACTTATCGCACCCGCCATTGCAGCAGTTTTCATGCTGGGTGTATTTTACAGAAAGATCACTCCCAAAGCAGGAGAATGGGGCTTGATAACCGGCTTCATTATCGGAATGTTCAGACTCTTGATCATGATCATTAAACCGGCACATTTTGAATGGCTGCTGGACATCAACTGGCTACACTTCTGCTTATTCCTCTTTTTCTTTACCATCATGCTGATGCTTTTGATCAGTCAGTTTACCCCTCAGGCCACTGAAGAACAGTTAAAGGGTGTTACCTATTTCTCACAGTCTCCGGAACAGATCGCTGAAACCAGGAATAGCTGGACGAAATGGGATATCGTCAATTCATTGATCGTACTGGGTATCTGTGCTGGATTTTACATTTATTTTTGGTGAGTACAAATAGGTTTGTGCATTACTATATAACATGCGAAGGATGGGTATAAAACAATATGAAGATCATGACAGACTAATGGTTGCAGTGGATTGCATCATATTTGGATTTGATGGAAAGGAACTAAAGGCATTGCTCATCAAAAGGGGCTTTGAACCCGAACAGGGCAAATGGAGCCTCATGGGTGGATTTGTAAAAAAGCAGGAAAATGTGGATGCTGCTGCAGTGAGGATCTTGAAACAGTTAACAGGTTTGGCTTCCATTTATATGGAACAGTTGTATTGTTTTGGAGATACCAAACGAGATCCAGGTGCAAGGGTGGTTTCGGTTGCTTATTTTGCTTTGATCAGGATTGATAATTACAATGCAGCACTTTTTGAAAAACACCATGCAAAATGGTTCCCGATCGCAAAAATACCGGCTTTGATATTTGACCATAAATCCATGTTACTGCTTGCTAAGGAAAGGTTAAGACAAAAAGCTTCTTACCTGCCCGTTGGATTTGAACTGCTGCCGGATAAGTTTACGATGCAGCAGTTGCTGGCATTATATGAGGCTATCTATGAACGGGAACTGGATAAGCGAAATTTTACCAAAAAAATACTGTCAACCGGGATCCTGCAAAAACTGAATGAAAAAGATAAACTCACGTCGAAGAAAGGGGCTTTTTATTTTGTATTCGATAAAGAAAAATATGACCGGATCTCGCATGAAGGTGTTGGATTTATGTAATAGACGAGAACCTGTTGCTTTAAATGATGGGTACTTTAAAACCTGCAATATGAATAGTAAAAACTGTAATGGCCATGTAAAATCAATGGTATGCTGCTTTTGGATCGTTGTATTAGTAATGATCCGGGTACAGCATGTTACTGCTCAAAATTATGTTATGCTTAATGCCGATTCAGGAAAGACGGTGATCAATAAAAACATTTACGGACATTTTGCAGAACACCTGGGGTATTGTATTTACAATGGCTTTTATGTTGGGGATACCAATACAACCATACCCAATACCAATGGGGTTCGTAATGACATCATTGCAGCACTCAAAAAGTTAAAAGTGCCGGTACTTCGCTGGCCGGGTGGCTGTTTCGCAGATACCTATCACTGGAAAGATGGCGTTGGTCCAAAAGACAAACGTCCATCCATCATTAACAGATGGTGGGGTGCTGTAACAGAGGATAATAGTTTTGGTACCCACGACTTCCTGAATATGTGCGAACAGATAGGCTCCGATCCTTATCTCACCGGCAATATCGGCAGTGGAACAGTCAAAGATTTTTCAGATTGGGTGGAATATGTCAATGCCCCTGCCAATAGTGGTCCTATGAGCAAATGGCGAACCGAAAATGGAAGGGTAAAACCCTGGAATGTAAAAATATGGGGTGTAGGTAATGAAGCCTGGGGTTGTGGCGGAAATATGCGCCCCGAATATTATGTCGATATCTTTAGACAATATGCCACTTTTATGGCCAGCTGGTCGAAGGAAAGCAGGTTATTCAGGGTTGCTTCAGGGGCCAATGATGCCGATTATAACTGGACCGAAACCTTAATGAAAGGGATACCCAACTATATGCTGGACGGTATTGCCATGCATCATTATGCTGTGATCGACTGGGATGCCAAAAGTTCTGCTACCAAATTTTCAGAGGCAGAATATTTTAAAACCATGCGCTCCGCATTGCAAATGGAAGAACTTGTAAAACGTCATTCCGCAATCATGGATCAATATGATCCGACTAAGAAAGTAGCACTTGTAGTAGATGAATGGGGTGGCTGGTATGATGTAGAACCGGGTACCAATCCCGGCTTTCTTTTTCAGCAGAACAGTATGCGGGATGCCATGATTGCCGGTGTTACCCTCAATATCTTCAACAACCATTGCGACCGGGTAAGGATGGCTAATCTTGCCCAAACCGTCAATGTATTACAGGCAGTGATCCTAACCAATAAGGAGAAGATGATACTTACCCCCACTTATCATGTAATGGAGATGTATAATGTACACCAGGATGCCATCATGCTGCCGGTAAATGTTACTTCAAAAAACTATATCCTTGGAAATGATACCCTAACTGCCATATCTGCTTCTGCTTCCAGGGACAAGAATGGAATCACACATCTCTCCCTGGTCAATATAGATGCTCATGCTGCCCAGGAAGTGATCATCCAGATAAAAGGTATGCACACTTCAGCGGTACAAGGAAGGATCCTGACTTCCGCTCAATTGCAGGATCATAATAGTTTTGATGAACCTGAAAAGATCAGGCCAGCAGCCTTTCATGACTTTACTTTAAAGGGTCAGCAACTGAAAGTTCAGTTACCGGCTTTTTCAGTGGTTGTGCTGGAATTAAAATAAAAGTACTCAATAAGGCTTCGAATACACAAAGAGAAATGGTTTCCTGTTTAAGGCAATTCGATTGATTTTTATGCATCGAAAACAGGCCTTATCCAGGAAACCATTGATGGTTAGATACGCTTTAGAACTTAAGCTTCATTTTTGAATTGGAACGAGATTTGACTTTCCATTTGAATGCTCTGTTCATTTTCACCGGTCTGCTTCATCCATTTCCTGATCTCATGCAGATCATTCTGTAAGCTTTTTATCTTTCTTTCCCGGCTCTTAATGTCTTCCGTATCATGGTCAAGACTGATTTTATTTTCATGATACTGTATCTTCACCTGGATCATCCGGGTAATAATATCCAATGCGTCTGTTGGGCTAAATGATCCTTTTATAAGTTGTATGGTCATAGTTAAATGGTTTTATTGACCCTGTCCCAGCGAGAATGCTGCTTTGCCATCAAAGGCATACAGGTTTTCGGTTTTAATGGTGTCAATATTTTCAGTTAATGCGTTGGTCAGTAGTTGAATGATATCCGCTTTATAAATAAATTTCCTTTCGGTTGGTTTAAAGCGACAACGCCAGTGATCGGTGCAGAATGTCTCAGGAAATCCATCAGGATATACTTTTATACCCCTGTTGGTGATCATTGACAATTGAATGTCTTTGTATTCCATTTTTTTGATAAGGGATGCCAATTCATCCGGATCAGTTCCAGCCCAGTGTACAAAAATATCAACCCCGATCAATTCTTTAACGGCAGCATCTTTTCGCTTGTATTTGGGAAGTTTCAATGCAGAACCACCTGCATAGGATACTGCTTTCAGTTCCTTGGGTTGTTTTCCAAGGTTGTCAATTATGGCGTTGGCAAACTCTTTGGTCCCCACTTGCTTTTTACTGATCCCTTCTTTATAAATATCGTAGGTATGTATCCCGTCTTCAATGGTTTTTAACCATGCATTCTGTACTTTCTCTGCAATTGCAGTTTGTCCGATATGATTCAGCATCATTACCGCTCCCTGTAATAATCCTGAAGGATTGGCAACATTTTGTCCTGCCCTCCTTGGTGCTGATCCATGTATCGCTTCAAACATGGCACATTCCTCACCAATATTGGATGATCCTGCCAGTCCAACCGATCCGGTAATTTGTGCAGCCACATCCGATAAAACATCACCATATAGATTTGGCATAACGATCACATCAAATGCTTCAGGTGTATCCGCCAGTTTAGCAGCACCAATGTCAATGATCCAATGTTCGTTTTCGATCTGGGGATATTCTTTAGCGATCTCATCGAATACCTGGTGAAACAAACCATCGGTCTGCTTCATAATATTGTCTTTTGTAAAGCAGGTTACTTTTTTACGGTTGTATTGTTTCGCATATTCAAATGCATACCTAACGATCTTCTCGCAACCCGGTCTGCTGATCAGTTTAAGACATTGTACCACTTCGTCTGTTTGCTGGTGTTCAATGCCGGCATACAGGTCTTCTTCATTTTCCCTGATGATCACTACATCCATCACCGGGTGTTTGGTCTTTACAAATGGATGAAGACTCATACAGGGTCTTACATTACTATACAATCCCAGAAATTTCCGGGTTGTCACATTCAGACTCTTGTAACCTCCCCCCTGAGGTGTTGTAATAGGCGCTTTGAGGAAAATCTTATTCCTGCGAATGATATCCCAGGATTCCTTTGCAATACCCGAAGTATTGCCGGCTAAATACACTTTTTCACCTACTTCAATTTCTTCGATTTCAATCTGAGCTCCTGCTGCCAGAATGATCTGAAGGGTCGCATCCATGATTTCAGGACCGATACCATCTCCTTTTGCTACTGTTATTTTTGTCATGAATTATTTTATTGATGCTGCAAAACTGCATTAGTTGTTTGATAAGTTTTCATTTATATTTGTAATGATAAGCATAAATATATTTTATGAATTACACGATCAATCAACTCCGCATCTTCCTTAAAGTCACCCAAACACAAAGCGTTACAAAAGCATCTGAAGAATTGCACCTTACCCAACCGGCCATTTCGATACAGTTAAAAAATTTTCAGGACCAGTTTGAAATTCCGTTAACTGAAATCGTGGGCAGGAAGTTATTTGTAACAGATTTTGGAAAGGAAATAGCCATTGCGGCAGAAAATATCCTGAATCAGGTACATGCCATTAATTATAAAACCATGGCCCATAAAGGCAAGCTGTCTGGCCGCTTGAAAATATCTGTGGTATCAACAGGTAAATACGTGATCCCTTATTTTCTGACCGACTTTTTAAAACAACATGAAGGGGCCGAATTGATCCTGGATGTAACCAATAAATTGAAAGTGCTTGAAAGCCTTGAAAAAAATGAGGTGGACTTTTCGCTGGTATCTGTATTGCCTGAAAATTTGCAGATCGAGAAGACAGAACTTATGCAGAATAAGCTATACCTGATCAGCGACAACAAGCAAAAATTTAAAAATAAAGTATATGATAAAAGCATTTTCGAAAAAATTCCTTTGATCTACAGGGAACAGGGTTCAGGGACCAGACAGACCATGGAAAAATTTATACAGAAGAATAATTTGCCGGTAACCAAAAAAATGGAGCTGACTTCCAATGAAGCCGTGAAGCAGGCTGTTATAGCAGGCCTGGGCTGTTCAATAATGCCACTCATTGGTATCAAAAACGAATTGCAAAATGGTGAATTGCAAATTATACCCGTTAAAGGCTTCCCGATCAAATCTGTATGGAACCTGATCTGGTTGAAAGGTAAAAATCATTCACCTGTAGCCGCCGCTTTTTTAAATTATATCAAAAAGGAAAAAGTGAATATCATTAAAGAAAAGTTTGATTGGTTCGAGCAATATTAATTGCAGCACAATGTATTGCAAAGAGAGAATATCCCACTTAACCCGCTTTACACGCATACGATAGTAGCCATCTATCGGCTTAGCTAATTTTTAAATGTCAATAGAGTGCTAAAAATGGACATGAAAGTGTTTTCATGGCCTTTAAATCACAACTAATTTTACAGGACAATCGAATGATCAGGTACAGTAATCAATCAGTGATAAATCGGAATGTCGGTACCTGAATTAAGAAAAGCTGTGCAACATGCACTTCTCTTGATGGTAGTATTGTTCATGATCCTTTTATAACGGATAGCTATATCTTAATGGGCGTCATTTAAAAACAAGGATAAACCATTACTAAAAAGCCTTGCCATGCAAACAAGATCCAACAGAATATCAACATTACTATCAATTATGCTAGTTATCCTGCTGGCAGGACCATTGACTGCCCAAACAAATGCAAGGCAGGAAAAATTTCAGAAGCTGCCCTTAGGGGCTATAAAACCTGCTGGGTGGATCAAAGAACAGATGCAAAAAGATATGGCTGGTTTTGTGGGTAATTTGGATCAATTGGTGCCTTCACTGATCAATGATCCTATATATGGGGAAGGCAGGTTGCATAAACATAGCAAAGCCAAAGACCTGGGTAATTTAAAATCAGGGGATGCAGCAGGGGATGATCAGTACCAATGGTGGAACAGTGAAACACAATCCAACTGGTGGGATGGATATATACGTAATGCGTTTTTATTGAATGACAGTTCCGCTATCGAAAAGAGCAGGAAACATGTTCAAGCGATACTGGCAACCCAGGATAGCGATGGCTACCTCGGCATCTATGATCGGGAACTAAGATACCATTTCAGTGCTGAGAATGGAGAGTTGTGGTCCAAGACAACCTTATACCGGGGATTACTGGCGTATTACGAATGTACAAAGGATCCAAAGACCTGGCTTGCCCTGGTAAGGACCGTTGATAATGTTATGCAAAATTATCCTGTCAATCAATCTGATCCATTTTATGCAGGTACTGGTTTTAGTGGGGGTGTAGCCCACGGATTAACATTTACAGATGTACTGGATAAAATGTTTCAACTCACAGGTAATGCAAAATATAGGGAATACGCCGTTTTCCTTTATAGGAACTTTTCACAAAATTTGAATTCAGAAAAAGACGTACAACTACCAAATATTTTGAACCCTGAATATAAATTACAATGTCACGGGGTTCATACATACGAACACCTGCGACCACTCATCCTCGCAGCCTATGCATCGGGAAGTAAGGAGCTGAGCAATGCTTTGGATATCTATGAATCCAGGATCAAACATGTTACTACACTAACAGGTGCTGCAATTGGTGATGAATGGATCGGAGGAAGAACAGCCAGCAGTTCATCAACAGGGTATGAATACTGTTCACTGCACGAATTGATGGATAGTTATACGGTATTGTTTCAAAAAAGCGGCGCACATACAAATGGAGATGTGGTAGAAAATATTTTTTACAATGCTGCACAGGGTAGCAGAGATCCGGATCACTCCTGTATCGCATATTTAAAAACAGATAATTCATACGAAATGCTTGGTACCAAAAATGGAGAAGCAGAGCCGGGCAGAAATCAAACCAGGTATAAATATTCTCCGGTACATCAGGATGTGGCAGTCTGCTGCAGTCCCAATGCAGGCAGAATCACCCCATACTTTATCCAGTCTACCTGGATGAAGGAAAAAGATAGTGTATTGGTTGCAGCTTTACTGGCCCCCACCATTGTAAACACTTCCATCAAAAATATTCCCATACAAATTGAAGAACGTACTGCTTATCCATACCAACAGCAGTTTAGTTTTATTATAAAGGCAGATCGCTCTGTTCAGTTTACTTTAAAGATCAGAAAGCCAGATTGGGCAACTGCTATTCAGACCAAAGAGCATTATAAGTTAGAACAGGGCTTTATTGTGATCAGGAGAAAATTCTCACAAAATGACAGGATTGACATCAAATTGATTACCCGCGTAATGGTGAAGGAAGATCTGGAACACAAGAAATATTTCAGCTATGGGCCATTGGTCTATGCGATGCCAATAAAGGCTAAGAAACAGATGGGAAGAGTGTATTTACCCGGATTCGAAGACTGGATGTATTCGCCTGTTTCAAAAACGCATTATGACTATGTTCAAAATAATGCTGCCCATTATAGCAATGGAAAGATCCTGTTGCAACTTAAAAACACCAGTACAAAAAAAATAGAAAAAACAACACTGGTCCCTTTTGGTACAACCATTTTGCGTCAGGTAAGCTTTAAATGAATGCAAAAAAGAATGCGATTATAGTTGCAGACGATCAGGATAAAAAATAAGGACCAGGGGTAGAGCTCATTCAAAAATCAACAGGCAGCTCAAAAAAAAACCGGGCTAAGCCAAAAGGCTTCCCGGGTATCATCACCAAAATAAACGAAATCGGTTTACATCATTTGAGTGATGGAACTGCTTATTTTTTCTTTCCCAAAGTTTTAATAAAAGTTACCAGTTGCCAGCGTTGTTGCTCTGTTAAGATCTGTTTATAAGAAACCATTGGACCACGGCCTTCTGTCATCTTCCAGAATAAGGAACCATCCGTTTCATGTTGAACGGCGTCTGAAGTATGATCAGCAGGTTTGGGGTTTACGGATGCTGCCGCTAATCCATCTCCTTTTCCGGAATTACCATGACAAGGACTGCAATAAGTGATATATAATTTCTTGCCTTCCTTAGCAGCACTTACATCACCAGAATAGGGGTTTTTGACCTGTATTGCTACCGCAGGTGCGATCCAGGGTTTTGATTTTGCCTGCGCCTTAAGGGCTGTTGTACTAAAACTTAATAGAAGGGTCATTATCATTACGGAAAAACAAGTAACCATCATTTTCATAAGATACATTTTTGATTTATTGTTATAACGTTGATTTGCTATAACAAAGGATGCATCTTATTTCCATTAAATGCATGATAAAAGTCAGAAAAATAGATGAGTTTAATCATGTAAAGAGCATGGGCAATGAGGCGATCTCGATTGGGTTTTATTGTGCATGGACTGCCGGACTTCAATACGGTTAATCATGCAGTTTAAATGTGCCTATTTGTTCAGGGCAACCTGTAAAATGAGTCTTGTGTAAAGAGGTCATAGAGCCATACCTATTCCCGAAATGCGTTGCATTTCGAAAAGCAATTTTTTTTACCCTAAAAAAATTGAAATCATTGATTCTCCAAACTTTAAGAATATCGTATTTTATTGCTGTAACGAAAATATGCGATTATTGCATTAAGATATTTATCAATTTAATATACCCTTATTTTCATTTAACTATCTTTTAGTCAATTTGTTATAATTAAATAATTTTAAATAAATATGGACTTGCTTTTGTTCTCAACCACAACTCAACCACATCTTAACCACATCTCACCCACATTTTTGTGGTTAAAATGTGGGTGAACTGTTTTTGATCTGTGGTTTAGTATAAAAATCAATATTGAACTGTTATACTTGAATAAATGCCCCATTTTTATAGTTTACAGTGCTCCAGTTTTTCGGGGGGAGGTCAACTGTAAACTAAGTGAATCCGAACAAGAGGAACTTGATAATAAACTAAAACTATCTTCCAACTCTAAGTTCCAGGCACATGCGGCTAACAAAGTATTGCAGCAATTGGGGCTGATTAATAGCGTTTTTCAACCGCAGCAAATATCCCAGCTTCAGTTCCAGTGCGACCCAATGCTACTGATCAGCAGAATATATTCTCAACTTTATGTACATTTATTCAGCAACGGTAAGCCATGGACGACGGAACAACTCTCCGCAACTGCTTCAATGTAGGAACGTTAGCGGCAAGGCGATGTTACAGCTTCTAATTTTGGAGAGTATAAAAAAGAAAAGACTCGCTAAAAAGCGAGCCTTAAATTCTTTGACTTGGTTACGTTATCCGAGGATAAGAGGCTTGACCAAGCATCACGGTGCAAATGTATCACTGTTTTTGACAAAAACGCTAATGAAATTTGCATAAACAAAAGGTAAAAGCGTCTAACGAAGCCCAGCAGGCAACATGGGGTTTTGTGCAAGCAGGGCTTGACGTTCAAACTTCCGTTGTTTACATCGCTGTACTTTGGTCCGGGCTGGACAATCAACAATGCCCTACCTGCACAAAGCCCTGAGTGTTAGCGGCAATTTTAAATTACACTTCGCAAGCATGACAGAACAATTAATTCTAGCCATAAAATCCATCATCAACTTGACCCCACAAGAGGTTGATACAATCAACCAACTCTTTAAAAAGAAAGAATATAAAAAAGGAGATTATTTTTTGGCTGAGGGACAAGTTTGTAAGCAAGCGGGCTTTATTGTAAAGGGGCTAATACGTTATTACATCAATCACGATGGTGAAGAAAAAACATACTCCTTTGGACAAGAAAACAATTTTGTTTGCAATTATGAAAGTTTCGTTCCACAAGCACCATCCACAAAAATCATACAAGCATTGGAAGATTGTGAAATATTGCAAATCTCTCATTCCGACCTACAGCTATTTTTTAAATCCATTGCACAAGGGGAACGCTTTGGAAGGCTTGTTATCGAACAAGTGTTCATGCAACTATTGCAAGACCTTAGCTCGTTTTACACCGATACGCCTGAATATAGGTATGGACAATTCATAAAAAAATACCCCGACCTGCTACAAAGGGTTTCCCAATATCATATCGCATCTTATGTGGGCGTGAAACCCCAATCGCTTAGCCGTATCCGCAAAAGAATTTCTAATCAAAAATGATTAATTAACCCAAGTGCATAAATTTTAGGATGAGCCTATGGAATTTTGTGTCATCATTAAAAAATTTAAAAAAAATAATCATGACAACGAAAATTTCTTATGCAATTGCATTGCTAGTTGGTCTTGGAATGATTTTCCTTGGCACCCGTTTCTTTTTCGCTCCAGAAGTTGCAACAACAGGCTTCGGTATTCGCTTCAATTCAAATGGAGATTATTCCTTTGACTACATAAAAGGAATCAGAGATATATTTTCTGGAGTGGTATTGTGTTCCTTGGTTTTGCTGAATGAAAGGCGTGCTTTGGGCGTGGCTTTATTAGCAGGCACAATGATTCCTATTGTTGATATGACAATCGTTCTTAGCAAAAGCTACAATAGTGTGCTACAAGCATTGCCACACATCATTGCCATCATCCTTTGTTGTGTATTCGGGGTAATTTTATTGGCAACCAAACCTCAAAAAAAGGCGCTATGAAAACGCAGGGATATATTAAACTGATTAATTCAGTTGATACAAATGGAAAGAGTAAATTAGAGTTGAATATTCTTCCGGGTGAAAAAACTCCTTGGCATTATCACACTTTGTTTTCTGAAACATTTGAGGTATTAAATGGCACACTGGAAGTAGGAAAAGGTAAAGACATCCATCATTTAAAGCAGGGAGATATTGCGACTATAGAACCGAATGAAAAACATTATTACCACAATATTTCCAACGAGGAATGTATTATAAATGCAATCCTGCATCCCGGCAATAAAAACTTTGAAAATGCGCTTTTTATTTTAAAAGGACTTGCAAACGACGGCTTGGCGAGTATATCGGGAACTCCTAAGAAAATATCTGACCTTGCTTTGTTCGTTTATTTGAACAACTCACGAATGGTTGGGTTTCAAAAAATTGCTGAACCTTTTTTTAAATATATTGCAAACAGAGCAATAAGAAATGGACGTTTGAAAGAATTGGAACTGAAATATTGCGGAGAATAATATTGACGTTAACATCCAGTTTTTGATGTGACAACTTAAAAAAATCAATTATTATGACAACAGACAATAACTTTACTGCAATCGACAACGGCGAAGGACAAAGTCTTTGAGTTGTGTAATCGGTAATTACAAATACAGCGTTTTTCGTAACAAGAAATACATAGAAAATGGCAACAAGGGTACATAAAAATTGGTAACAAGGGGTACAGAGAAAATGGTAACAAGAAGTGCTGAGTATGGTTGTAATAAACCTGAGTGCTGGCCTGGCAATATGGCCAGCCTATTTACGGCCAATTCCAGTCTTTCCTTGCTGTATTTCTTTTGCAGCATTATCATTGCATTACAGGCCTTAAAATTTGTTGTGAATAAAAACTGCTACTATAAGCTCCCCAAAAATTCAGCCAGTGTAATTAGAGTTAATAAAGGGTATTGAGCAATTATGATGATAAGCAAACACTACAAAATTTGTTGTTCCTCGACGCAATTAGGTATAAAAAGCAAATTACGGAAGTTCGAATTCCCTCAGTTAAAACACTTATCACAGCAATCGCAGATACAACAAAGGTTTTGGAAAATGCAAATAAACGAGCCACTTTGAAAAGTGGCTTGTTTATTTACTGCGTGGCCTCGTCAGGAATCGAACCTGAATCTGGAGCTTCGGAAACTCTTATACTATCCATTGTACTACGAGGCCTTATCTGCTATAAACGGATTGCAAATATATAGTCGAAAACGGCATTCTGAAAATTGAGTTCTTCAGGATGCCATTATGGATACGGTCACACTTACAGTAAATGGGGCTTGGCTTCTGTTTGACCGGCATTGGTCACCAATACATAATCTGGTTTGAATTGTTTCAGATTCTGTGCACCCCCATAAGAAAGGGCAGACCTTAACCCATCCTGTAATCCCTGTAATACAAATTTTACGCCTCCCTTAAAAGGTATAACTGTAGATTCGCCTTCCACATTCCGTTGTTCCTTTCCGTGTACCATCTTTGTTTCGAGTGATGCTGCTCCCCGGTACCTTTTAAAAAGTCCATTGTTCTTTTCTATGACCTGTCCGGGTGATTCTTTGGTGCCTGCCAATAATGATCCCAGCATGATGCACTGTGCGCCCAATGCCAGTGCTTTGGCTATATCTCCGCTGGTGCGGATCCCTCCATCGGCCATTACTGGTAATATGGTTACTGCTGTTATATCTTCCAGACAGGTTACATTAGGCACGCCAAATCCTGTTTTTAACCGCGTAGTACAAAGTGAACCGCCACCTACACCAACCCTCAGTCCGTCTGCACCCCAGCTTTCCAAATCAATGGCGGCATGGGCACTGGCAATATTGCCTGCAATGATATCTACATGTTTGGGGAGGATTTCTTTGAGTTTGGCTATGGCCAGCTGCACCAGTTCATGGTGTCCATGTGCCACATCGATCAGGATAATATTGGCACCTGCCGTACAAAGCGCAACCGCCCTTTCTGCAAAATCATCATTGACGCCCACCGCTGCCATCACAGGTATCGGGTACTCCTCTTTCCATTCAGTAGACAGGGTAAGCCATTTTTTCTGTAACGCATTCTGTTCAATATAGGCGCTCACTGCTGCCACTTCCCTACACTGCTGTTCTATACTTAAAAACCTGTGAATACAACCTACTGCCCCTGCTTCAGCCATCTTAATGGCCATCCGGCTTTCACAAACAGTATCCATACAGGATGCCACCAGGGGAGTGCAGAGGTGATAATGTCTGGATAAACGTGTAAACAGACTGATATCTTTTCGGGAACCTACATTAGAATAAGATGGTACCAACTGGATATCATCATAGGTATATGCTTGTCTTTTCATGGAACCTTCAATTTATTTTCCGAATGCTGCAATATTGCTGCCAAATATCTTGACTGCAATTGCCAGTAAGATAACCCCAAAAAACTTACGTACAGCGAGTAATCCTGCTTTACCCAGTACTTTTTCTACCCATTTCAGGGATTTCAAAACAATATAAATAACCACCAGATTGGCTACGATTCCGGCAAGGATGATCCATTCATCAAAATTCGCTTTCAAAGACATAATGGTAGTGAGGGTTCCGGAACCTGCTATCAACGGAAATGCAATCGGTACTACCGTACCGGATGGGGCATCTTTTTCGCTTTTAAAGATCTCATGGCCCAGGACCATCTCCAGCCCCAGCAAGAACAATACCACTGATCCTCCCACTGCAAAGGATTGAATATTAACGCCTAACACTTTTAAAAAGGGCTTTCCGGCAAATAAAAACAGGATCATTAAAGCTCCTGAAATGATGGTGGCCTTAAATTCTTGTATAATTCCGGTTTTTGTCTTGATGGAAATCAGCAGGGGAATACTGCCTACAATATCTATCACTGCAAAGAGAGTAAATGTAACAGTTAAGAATTCGTCAGGTCTAAAGTTCATACGCTTCGTTTGCCGCAAAGGTAAAACATCCCGCTGCAGGCGGGATGTTTTATCAAAAGACAGACTTATTATTAACGGAAAATCAATAACAGGGCAATTGTCCTAAAGACCAATGGTAACCCCTGCACTGATCAGGAAGGGGATGCTGTTATAGCCATAAACATCAAAGAATGTCGTATGGGTTATATTCTGTGCATCTGCAAAGAACTTTACATTTTTATTGAGGTGAAATTCTGCATATGCACCCAGCAAGAAATAGGCATTCAAAACCACATCGGGTAATGGGTTATAGTTTACATCATATCCCCCTGCATCATACCTTTTGCTTACATATTTACCATGGATACCTGCATAGAGGGCAGGGCTAATTTGGTAGGATAGGGTTGCATTGATATTATGTTTGGGTACCCTTAAGGAGTAACTATAAGTGGTATCGTTATAAGTGACCCTGCTTTCAGTATTTACCCTGGTTGCCAGAAAAGTGTAATTGGCGGTAAGGCTGAGTTTGCTGGTCACTTTCAATTTCAGTTCCAGTTCGGCTCCCTGCACATGCTGCCTGATATAGTTGAAATAAGTGTAGGTATTGTAATTGTAATCAATTCCATTGTTGATATTCCGTGAAAAGAGTACCAATCGGGACTGGCATATTTTCTGTTGCCACTGGAAACCAGCTTCATAGTTAACAGATTGTTCGGGCTTTAATGATTCATTCAAGCTCAGTTCATATAAACTGGGTGCTTTATAACCCGAACTGATGCTTCCAAATACCCTCACTGTTTTATTCAGCGCATACGAAGGATTTAAAGTAAAGGTTTCATTGTTGCCATACCTGGAATTTTGGGTGGCTCTTCCTCCTGCTTCTATATTCAGTTTGCCGCTTGGATCTGCATAATGCAGGGAAGCATAGAGGGATGACTGATGAACAGAAGTATCATTGAAAATACTGGTATAAGGTCCATAAGCGCTCATGCTATTGTAATAACTGTTGAAAGAACCATAACGGTAATCTATTCCACCCAGGAGGTCAAAACCCTTCCCCAGCTTTACATTACTAAACAATTCTGCAAACTGTGCGATCGAATTATAATTGTTCAGCGAATAATTGGCTGCTGCCTGGGCAGATAAATTGTCGGTATAATTACGCCGGGTATAACTGTACTGGTAATTACCGGTAAGGGTAAAGATGTTATTCTTATAACTGAATCCGGTCCCGGTATTGAACAGCTTGTTATGTACACTGTCATTGTGTGCATTGGTAAAAGCACCCGGATCAATGGCCGCATGGTAATTACTGTACTGGGCAAATGCCTTAAAAGAAAGATGCGGGTCTGCCTGGTACTTGACCAATGCACTTAGGGCATCCCCATTATAACCATCATTGGCAAATTGTTGTTTACCGGTGCTGTCGTAAGCTGAGGGGAATCCATTGGTTACCAGTTTGGCATAACGCAGGGAATACGTAAATTGATCCGCTTTGCCATACAACTGAAAATTGCCTTTAAAGGTTCCCAGATTGCCTCCTGCTAAAGTGGCTTTTACATGTAAGGGTTTAGTGATATTGTTGTTAAGGGTAATGATGTTGATCACGCCTGCAATGGCGTCACTGCCATATAGGGTTGACTGAGCGCCGCGACAAACCTCAATCCGCTCAATATCATTCAGGGAAAAGAAATTCAGGTCAAATTCATTGTTGATCATAGACGGATCACTAACAGGGATGCCATCTACCAGGATCAATGCCCTTCCGGATGCTGCCCCGCGCATATACACTGTTTGTACGCTTCCCGGGTCATTCAATGCTCCGTTGATGGTAATGCCTGCTTGCTCATTCAATACTTGAGCAACAGTTTTACCGGCAGATTTTTCAATCTCGTCTTTGGTGATCACCGTGATCACTTTACCGGTGGTACTTTGTTTCTGTTCTGTCTTATTGGCTGTAACGATCACAGGATCAAGGGGGTTGCCATGTAATGTGTCCTGCTGACTGAATGCATAGGCAGACAGCAATAAACTGGTGTAGAGGAGCGATAATTTTTTGCTCATTGTTGATGGTTTAAATGTGGAACAATGAGCTTTCAGGAAAATTAAAAACGGAGAAATATAAATTGCCCCTGCAGTGGCAGCTTAGATTCCATGCTTTTCACCCGAAAGCCGTGAATGATATTGTGCAGGTGGCAGGTCTTCTGGCTTGAGTATTTAATTCACCTTCCCGTCTATTTGAAAAGACAGTGGTTTGTCGAAATGCCTTTTAACCGGATCATTATCCGGCTTCAGGCTACTCTTACAGCTACGGGGATAGCTCCTGATTTGAACAGGATTCCCTTTTAATCTTTGAGATAAGAGGAATAGAAAATGTGTACACTGACTATTCCGGAATACCCTTGCCGGAATGAACCGGGATCTGCTATGTCAATGCGACCATGCCATAACAGGTGTATTCAGCTTATCTATCAAGAACCAAATGCAGTGCAAAAATATAGTCAGGCCAGATCATTCAAAAATCAACTTGTTCACGAAGGTTGAAAAGCCTTTTTTAAAATCAGCAGTTAGTAGCAGGGCATCCGATAATTCAAAAAAATAAAAGGTTGGTATAGTAGAAAAGGGGCATTACAAATTTGCATCATAATAAAAGAGCAATAAAAGTGAACAACAAAATAATACAATGAAAAAGAACTTGAAAAGAAAGCCTTATATCCCAAAAACTTACAATCGGAGGCTCATTTTGTAGATTGACCGATGAATAAAGTATTTTTTTGGATTTTATCAATATCTTACATTTTGTTCATTGTTTAAACTTTTTGTTAAGGACTGCGTTAGCTAATTAAAGTATGAATCATTCTCATTTATTGCAAACCGAACAGGAAATCAGCTCAAAAAAAACCAATCTATTCAGGAATGTTGTTATAGCAGGTATGATCCTGGGCAGCTGCATGTTGAGTATTCCTGCATCCAGCAAGATCAACGATCCAATACAGGTTTCCGGTATTGATACCACCGGTTCATTGTCGCTTAAACAATGCATTGATTTTGCCTTAAAAAACCAGCCATCCCTGCAAAGGTCATTGCTGAATATGGCCATCACCAAAGCGAATAATGCCATTAATTTGTCGGGCTGGTACCCGCAGGTAGGCGCTTCGGCCAATATCATACATTATACCCAGTTACCCGCTAGTTTGGTCAATGTCAATGGTAATACAGTTGCTGAGAAATCGGGAATCATCAATACATCACTTCCCTCTTTGAATATTACCCAGAATATATATACGCCATCACTTAGGTTTGCGTCCAAAGCTGCGCCACTGTATACGGAGCAGGCACAACATGCAACGGATAGTGCCAAAATAGAACTGGTCTCTGCAGTTAGTAAATCATTTTACAGTGTACTGCTAACACTTCAACAGATCAATGTACTTATTGAAGATACGATCCGTTTGGGTCAGAATGTACGGGATACCTACCATCAGTATGTTGGAGGCATCGTAGATGAGACCGATTATGAAGAAGCTGTGATCACACTCAATAATAGCAAGGCCCAGCTAAAACAAGCCAATGAGAATGTCGTACCTCAGTATGCCCTGCTGAAACAATTGATGGGTTTCACTCCCGAAAAGCAATTCAATATCAGTTATGACAGTTTACAAATGTCTAAGGAAACCAATATTGATACAACAGAGCAAATTCAGTATGAGAAAAGGATAGAATTTAAACAACTGGCTATTACCCAGCAGTTGCAGCATAGGCTTACAGAATATTATCATAATGCAGCCTTGCCATCAGTATCTGCCTTTTATGACTATTACCACGAGTTTGCAAATAACAGTTTTCCCAAGCTTTTCAATTATTCTTATCCTTATTCTTATTTAGGGGTATCAGTAAGTGTACCCATTTTTACAGGGTTTGCAAGGGTACAAAATGTGCGGAGATCCGAGTTACAGGAAAAACAACTGGAATGGAGTGTGGTTGATCTGAAATCTCAGATCAATTCAGAATATACTGCAGCCCTGGCTAACTATAAGGGTAATTTATATAGCTTGAATATCCAGAAGGAAAATGAAGCATTGGCCAAGCGGGTATATTTTGTAGTGACCCTTCAGTACAAGCAGGGCATTGTACCCTACCTGAATGTGATCACAGCAGAATCGAACCTGATCACAGCAGAGATCAGCTACCTGAATGCATTGTTCCAGTTATTATCCAGTAAGATCGACCTGGAAAAAGCACTGGGTGATATACCTTATTGATTTAAAAATTTACTATAACCATTGCAAAAAAATAAAATCGGCTCTATGAAGAGAGTATTATTGAGTATAGGTATTATAAGCTGTGTGACTTTTTTATCATGCGACAATAAACCGCCTGTTGTAAACCCGCCTGTTCCAGTTAATTTATCAACTGTCAGTACTCAAACTGTATTGTATTTTGATAAGTTTCCTTCCACCACCCAGGCATTGAATCAGGTCAACCTACTTCCTGAGGTTCAGGGATATATTACGGGTATCTATTTTAGTGATGGAGCCAATGTTAAAAAGGGACAGGTACTCTATGAAATAGACAGGCGCCTCTTTAAATCTGCTTATGATGCTGCAGAAGCCAACCTGAAAGTGGCCCAGGGCAATCTGGAACAAGCCCAGCAGGATGCAGACCGGTATGTGTATCTAAACAGTTATAATGCAGTGGCCAAACAACAATACGACCATGCCATTATTGCACTTCAGAATGCTAAAAACCAGGTGAAAGCGGCGGATGAATCATTAAAAACAGCGAAGACCAATTTGGCCTATGCTGTTATTACCGCTCCATTTGATGGAACTGTAGGCTTTAGTCAGGTTAAATTGGGTAATATGGTATCTGTTGGTCAAACCATCCTGAATACCATTTCTACCAATGACCCCATGGCTGTTGACTTTCTGGTAAATGAAAAACAGATCGGACAGTTCGAAAAATTTAGAAGCATTCAATCCAGTCATGATTCACTCTTCACCATCCTATTGCCGGATAATAGTTTGTATGCTTTTCCCGGTAAGATTTCTGTAATTGACAGGGCTGTAGATCCACAAACCGGAACGATCAGGGTCAGACTGGTATTCCCTAATCCTAAGAACGAATTGAAAGTGGGTATGAGTTGTGTGGTAAGGGTACGTAACCAGGAAACAACACCGCAGATCCTGATTCCGGGAAAGGCAGTCGTAGAGCAGATGGGCGAATATTTTGTTTTTGTAGCAAAAGATACCGTAATAGAACATGTTTCTGCAGATAGTGCCAATAAAAAGCCTGCCGAACACGAAGCCCCCAAATTAAGAGCCATTCAGCGAAAGATAAAGCTGGGTCAAACCATCAATGAGAATGTTGTTGTGCTATCCGGAATTAATGTGGGTGAAAAGATCGTTGTAGATGGTGTACAGGCAGTGCATGATGGTTCAATTATCGCAGCTGGTGGTAAAAAAGGTCCTGCAAACGGTGAAGGAAAAGGAATGGACAAAGGCAAGGAAAATGCAGAAAAACCAGCTGAATCCAAAAAATAACCAGGGTACTCATTGATATATTTTTGCTATGATCGCTAATACTTTTATTAAAAGGCCGGTAACTGCCATGGTAATATCTATTGTACTGGTAATAACCGGTGCTATATGTATCCTCAACCTGCCTATTGACCAATACCCGGATATTACACCTCCGGTGGTTCAGGTAAACGGACAATATACAGGTGCAGACGCACAAACGGTCGAGCAAACGGTTGCCACCCCCATAGAACAGCAGGTCAATGGTACGCCCGGTATGGAATACATGCAGAGCAACAGTACCAATAATGGACTGATGTCTATGAATGTAACTTTCAATATTGGAACCAATATCGATATTGCGGCTCTGGATGTACAAAACAGGGTAAGTATTGCAACACCCCTGGTGCCAACGGTTGCAAGCAGACTTGGACTTACAGTTAGAGCACTCAATCCGAGCATGCTGATGATGGTGGCCATCTATGCACCCAAAGGATCTCATGATATCACTTTCCTCGATAACTATACCAATATATTTGTGCAGGATGCGTTGTTACGTGTACCTGGTGTAGGTAGTATCAACCGTTTTACGGATGATTTTAGTATGCGTATCTGGATGAATCCAGATAAAATGGCTTCCTACGGACTTACCCCTTCTGATGTCATTGCAGCATTGAATGCTCAGAATGTGCAGGTGGCAGCCGGCTCTGCAGGGGTACCACCCCAGGCCAAAACCCAGACCTTTGAAATAGGGATCCTGGTAAACGGAAGGTTGAGTAAAGTATCGGAATTTGAAAAGATAGTAGTTAAAACCCTTCCTGCAACTGGGGAACTGGTTTATCTGAAAGATGTGGCCAGGGTAGAATTGGGTAAATTTACGTTTGCCAGCAATTCATTCGTAGACGGAAAAAGGGCGTCTTATTTATTGATCTACCAGGCCCCGGGAAGTAATGCCCTTAAAACAGCCAATGGTATTTACAATGAACTGGCACAGCTGAAACAGTTTTTCCCATCAGATGTAGAATATAAAGTACCCTTTGAATCGGTAACTGTTGTTAAGGTTTCCATGGCCGATGTGGTGGTTACATTGTTGCTAACGCTAGCACTGGTGGCCATTGTGGTCTATGTGTTCCTTCAGAATTTCAGGTCTACCCTTATTCCGGTACTGGCTATTCCGGTATCCATATTCGGTACATTCTGTTTCTTCATACCCTTAGGCTTTACCATCAATACCCTTACCATGTTTGGTTTTGTTCTGGCTATTGGTATTGTGGTGGATGATGCTATTATTGTGGTGGAAGCGGTTCAGCATTATATTGATGAACATGGCATGTCACCCAAGGAAGCTACTTATTATGCGATGAAAGATATATCCGCACCGGTAATCGCGATCGCATTGATTCTGGCAGCCGTGTTTGTACCGGTTGGCTTTATTCCGGGAATCGTTGGTCGGCTGTATCAGCAGTTTGCCATTACAATTGCCATTTCAGTATTGATTTCGGCATTTATAGCCTTATCACTTACACCTGCATTATGCTCTATCCTGTTAAAACCAACAGAGATCAAAAAGGATGCGAAAGGGCTAAATAAGTTATTCTACCGTTTCAATGAATGGTTTGAAAGGGTAACCCAGCAGTATAGTTCAGGTGTTAATAAAAGTATCAAAGCCAGTCGTTTCGTTCTTATCATACTGATCTGTATTTGCATAGGTGCATTTTTGCTCTTCCGCAACAAACCATCCGGTTTCATTCCTTCAGAAGATGATGGTAACTTGTATGTAACCTTCCAGTTGCCGCCAGCTTCATCTACCAACCAGTCTGTAAACGTAATGCAAAAGCTGATGAAAGTGGTAGCTGAAACGCCGGGTGTGGGGCATTATGCAGCTTTATCCGGGTTGAATGTGATCAATAATGCAAGCAATTCAAATAGTGGTACCATTTATGTGCAGTTGAAACCCTGGGAAGAACGCAATGTAAGCAGTCAGCAGGTGCCTGGGATCATTGATGAAATGCAAAAGCGGATCAGTGATGCCGGGATCAAGAATGCCAATGTGGAAGTGATACAGCCATCCCCGATACCGGGTGTTGGTGCAACAGTGGGTTTCAATTTCCAGATCGAACAACGAAATACGGGTGATGACCTTCAAGCTTTTGAAGCAGTCGTTAAGAAATTCGTTACAGAAGCCAATAAGAATCCGGCCATTTCCAATGCCTATAGTTTTTATTCTTCCAGAACCCCCAGTTATAAACTTACTGTAGACAGGGAAAAATGCGAAAAACTGGGTGTTAATGTGGGAGATGTGTTTACAACCATACAGGCTTATATGGGGAGTTTGTATATCAATGACTTTACAGAATATAACCGCACATTTCATGTGGTGATCCAGGCAGATACGGTTTTCCGCTCCATGATCTCGAATATGGACAAATATTATGTCCGGAATGGAGCAGGTCAGATGCTTCCATTAGGAACACTGATCAGTTACCAGCCATCTGAAACGGCCCCATTGATCTCTCATTTCAATATATTTAGGTCTGCTGAGATCGATGGAGCTCCGGCAACCGGTTACAGCAGTACCCAAACTATCGAAGCCCTGAAAGCGACTGCCGATAAAGTACTGCCACAGGGATATGCCTATGAATTTTCAGGGCTGAGTTATGAGGAGATCCGCGCAGGCTCTACTACTATTTACATTTTTATATTCTCTATCACTTTTGTATTCCTGTTCCTGGCAGCATTGTATGAAAGCTGGTCTGTTCCGTTTTCGGTATTGCTGGCAGTTCCGATTGGTGCGTTTGGTGCCATCCTGGTGCTGACTTTTGCACCCGGATTAACCAATAATGTATATGCACAGATTGGTTTGATCACATTGATCGGTTTGGCTGCTAAGAATGCCATTTTGATTGTAGAGTTTGCCAAAGTACGTGTAGACAGGGGTGAGGATTTGCTCAAATCTACTTTAGACGCAGTAAGTCTGCGTTTAAGACCCATTGTAATGACATCCCTGGCATTTATACTGGGTGTATTACCACTGGTATTTGCAACAGGTGCAGGTGCCGTAGCAAGAAGGACGATTGGGTTAACGGTACTGGGAGGTATGCTTGCTGCTACAACCCTTGCCATTTTTATTGTTCCGGTACTTTTTGTGATCATTACGAAGTTGTCTTATGGTAAGGAACAGTTGGTATGGCTGAAGGAACACCATGAAGAACTCATGGAAAGGGCCAAAAAAATTGAGACCCAGGATATCGATGCCGAACTGGAGTATGAAATCAAAAAATCACGTGACTTGCATAAACCGGATCAAGCATGATTGCAAATACGTTTATAAGAAGGCCGGTAACAGCCATTGTAATATCCATAGTCCTGATGATATCAGGCGCATTGTGTATTTTCAACCTGGCCGTGGATCAGTATCCCAATATTTCACCTCCTTCAGTATCTATTTCAGGTTCATTTACGGGTGCTGATGCTCAAACGGTGGAACAAACGGTTGCTATACCCATTGAAGAGCAGGTAAATGGTACACCCGGTATGGAATACATGCAAAGTACCAGTACCAATACGGGTAGCATGAATATCAGTGTGACCTTTAATATTGGTACCAATGTGCATATAGCAGCATTGAATGTTCAGAACAGGGTGGGAATTGCCACACCCTTATTGCCAACGGTAGTGAGTAAGCTGGGTTTAACGGTTCGTGCCCGTAACCCCAGTATGCTGATGAATGTGGCTATCTTTTCCCCCAATGGCAGCCACAACATCACTTTTTTGGATAACTATTCCAAGATCTTCATCGTCGATGCACTTTTACGTGTACCCGGGGTAGGTGATGTGAATGCCAGAACCGACGATTTTAGTATGCGGGTATGGATGGATCCCCAGAAGATGGCATCCTATAACCTTACACCCGGAGATATTATCAATGCACTGAATGCCCAGAATTCTTACCTGGCAGCTGGTGCAGTTGGGGCTCCTCCACAGGCTTCCACACAAACCCATGAAATTAGTATACTCGTAAATGGTCAGCTTAGTAAACCCGAAGAGTATGAAAAAGTGGTCATTAAAACCAATCCAGATAACGGACAATTGGTTTACCTTAAAGATGTGGCCCGTGTAGAATTGGGCAAATTTACTTTCGCCAGTAATAGCTTTGTGGATGGAAAGCGGACTTCTTATATCCAGGTTTTTCAGGCTCCCGGCAGCAATGCTTTAGAAACCGCCAATAATGTGTATGCGAAACTGGAAGAATTAAAAAAGACCTTCCCTACGGATGTAGATTATAAAGTACCCTTTGAGTTCATCTCTATTATCAAAGTGTCTATGAACGAAGTGGTCAAGACCCTTTTGCAAGCGCTTGGCTTAGTGGCGATCGTGGTATTTCTTTTTCTGCAAAGTTTCCGTTCCTCGCTTATCCCCATACTGGCAATACCTGTATCCATATTGGGTACTTTCTGCTTCTTTATACCCCTGGGTTTTACCATCAATACCTTAACCATGTTTGGCTTTGTACTGGCCATTGGTATTGTCGTCGATGATGCCATTATTGTGGTGGAAGCGGTACAGCATTATATTGATGAGCAGCATATGTCGCCCAAGGAAGCGACCTATCATGCCATGAAGGATATCTCGGCTCCGGTTATAGCCATTGCACTGATCCTGGCTGCAGTATTTGTTCCGGTAGGTTTTATCCCGGGTATTGTGGGCAGGTTATACCAACAGTTTGCGATCACCATTGCCATATCGGTGATGCTCTCAGCCTTTATTGCACTTTCTTTGACACCGGCTTTGTGTACCTTATTACTAAGACCTTCCCATGTAGATAAGAAGTCAAAACACCTCGATAAATTCTTCTATCATTTTAACAACTGGTTTGCCAGATTCACCATTAGGTACAGCAAAGGGGTACAACGTTGTATCAGGGGCAGCAGGTATGTCGTGATTTTACTGATCTGTATTTGTGTGGCAACGGTGTATCTGTTTAAGACTAAACCATCGGGGTTCATCCCCCCTGAAGATGATGGCAGGCTTATCATCACTTATCAGTTACCAGAAGCCACTTCTGTTGCACAGTCTGTTGAACTGATGCATAAGCTCATGAAGATCGTGTCTGAGACACCCGGAGTAGCGCATTACTCTGGCAGTTCTGGGTATAATGCTATCAATGGCGGATCAAACAGTAATAATGGTACCATTTTTTGTATGCTCAATCCCTGGGATCAAAGACAGGTAGATGAGCAAAGAATTCCGGGTATTATTGGTGTTATCAAGAAACGGGTTGCCGAAGCGGGCATTAAAAATGCCAATGTAGTGGTAATTCCTACCCCATCTATCAGGGGGCTGGGTCAAACAGCAGGATTTAGTATCCAGATCCAGCAGGGTAATACCAGTGATGATGTACATCAGTTTGAAAACGTGATCAAGAAATATGTGGCTGCGCTGAAGAAAAACCCGGCTACGTCAACAGCCTTCAGCTATTATTCAGCGCATACACCTAGTTATAATTTGAATGTAGACCGGGAAAAATGCCAGAAACTGGGTGTAAATATATCCGACGTATTTACCACCATGCAGGCATTTATGGGCAGTTTGTTTGTAAACAATTTCGTAAGGTATAATCGTACTTTCCATGTGGTGATACAGGCGGATACTGCATTCAGGGCCCTGATCAGCAATATGGATAAATACTATGTCCGTAATGCTGCAGGGACGATGGTTCCGCTGAGTACCGTGATCAACTATCAGCCGGTAGAAACGGCGCCGTTGATCACCCATTTCAATATCTTCCGTTCGGCTGAAGTGGATGGAAGTCCACCCCCCGGATATAGTACCGGTCAAAGTATTGACACCCTGAAGGCGGTGGCAGCCCGGGTACTTCCACAGGGATATACGTATGAGTTTTCAGGGTTGAGTTATGAGGAGATCCGCGCGGGGAAAACAACGATTTATATTTTCATGTTCTCTATTGTGTTTGTATTCCTCTTTCTGGCTGCATTGTACGAAAGCTGGTCTGTACCGCTGTCTGTGATGCTAGCCGTGCCGGTAAGTGCATTTGGGGCCATTTTAACCCTTTGGTGCATACCACCACTGACCAATAATGTATATGCGCAGATCGGATTTATTACCCTAATTGGCTTATCTGCCAAAAATGCCATCCTGATCGTAGAATTTGCAAAAGTGCGGGTAGATAGGGGAGAAGAACTGATGAAATCTACGATGGAAGCAGTGAGTTTGCGTTTAAGGCCCATTATCATGACCTCAATGGCCTTTATACTGGGAGTAATGCCATTGGTATTGGCTACAGGTGCGGGGGCAGTGGCCCGTAAAACGATCGGGTTTACGGTATTGGGTGGTATGATCGCATCTTCTACCATTAGCATCTTTATTGTACCGGTATTGTTTGTATTGTTTACGAAATTCTCTTATGGGAAGAAGCAGCTGGCCTGGTTACAGGCGCATCATGAAGACCTGATGGAAAAGGAACGTAAAGCCGAAGAGCAGCACCTGGATCCGGAACTGGAATATGATATTGCCCAGGCACATGCACAGAATAAGGCAGAACGTGAAGCCGGACAACGAGCCAACAATAGCAGTGATTCAGCATCTGTGGCAGAATAGATATTGGTTTTCCATGAGCAGATACAAGAATATATCAATAACCCGGATCACTGATCCGGGTTATTTTTTTAAGGTCAGCTTTTTTAATTTCTACAATTATGCTTTGTAGAGGCTGTATACTATATTTCGCTAAAGAGACTGTTTACTTTTGCAGTTCGAACTTCGTTGATTTCTTAGTATAGCTTATTCTTTTGGGGAACGAGTAGGTATTGGCGTTTGTGGCGGAATGTAATAAATGTAAGTCGATGACTGATGCTTAGGTACATTTACAAAGTTCATTGTTTATTTTATAGCGTAACTGCTAACGTTCAGCCTGAACTGAGGATGATAGATTGCTGAATTTGAAGTGTATTGATCAGTTCGATGACTGAATGGCAATGCAATGGTGGCTGTTATTTTTGCTAGTTTGTGAAAACCTTTACTATATGACCTCTTTGGTCAATTAAAACATGTTTATTCGTGTTAAGCCATACTTCACAAGTTCCATTTTCAAAACTATACGCATTTGCAAATTGTGGTTTGATCACTATTTGTCCTTTTTTATTTATAAATCCCCAAAGTCCGCCATTCCACGTTGAATGTTCTTCGTCCCACTTTTCCATTTTGCCACCAAGACTAAATGCAGAAAGCCCTTCGCTAAAAGGTCTGACAAAGCAAAATTGAGCAGGTATAATTTTTTGTCCTGTTTCGTTTGCAAAACCAATCTTACCATTTTCAACAAATCTAAAAAGTCCATCTTGCAAATCATCTGGTCCATTGTCAAAAATATATGGTGTCAGAATTATACTGTCTTGTTTATTTATGGCTACCCAACTATAATTTAAAATCACGAATGCCATATTGCATAAAGTGTCTGTACCGAGAATATATTCATACTTAGGTTTAATTACTATTTCCCCTGATTGAGTTTTAAAACCCCAAAGTGCATGTCCTGAAGAACTATCACGAAATGCTAATAAATAATTTGTTTTAGTCGTTTGTCCAAATGAAGTCATCACAAAGACTAGTACAATAATATTCGCAATATGATATTTGAGGATTGCCATAAAATTGTTGCTAATGAACAGTTATTGATGCATTTAGGATATTTTATAATGGTCTGCCTGGAACAGATGTTGATAGAATAACTGAGGATGAAGTTAAGAACAAAAGGGCAAATAGTAATTCGGTAAAGCCCGGATGAAGCACAGTAGAGATTTACCGATGATTGGTTTTTCTCCAGCCTCGCTTTTGGCAATACTTTTGTTGAAGCTGGTGTTCTGTCTTTCGGGATTAAACCAATTGTCAAATCAAATTTATTTTTTCTTTTCTGGTCGTGGTATTTTGACAAAAAATTGTTCACCTTCAATATCATTTATCAGTAAGATATTAGGGTCTTCTTCTAAAGCTCTTTTTACTCCTGAGCCTAAACCGCTAAATGGTAAAGTATGCGTACTGAAAGAAACCAATTGATTATTTCTTATCACAGGATTTCCGTATTTAATATCTTCTACTGACAGGCTATTTGGAAGCTTGCCAGGACTTATTATTTCAATACGGTCATCAAAAATTAATAAACGAATTGGTGAATTCTTAAAATAATCTCTATGTACTAAAGCATTTTGGAGAAGCTCCTCCAATGCAATTTGTGAAACTTCTAGTTTCCCTGGTGAATTAAAACTTTGACC